>Ga0315315_10000660_pt1 | contig 29710 bp, 20 predicted proteins | sample M140m3416metaG_FD_203699 | JGI IMG/M metagenome (GOLD analysis project Ga0315315, IMG submission 203699) | Ammonia-oxidizing marine archaeal communities from Monterey Bay, California, United States - M1 40m 3416 | ecosystem: Environmental > Aquatic > Marine > Intertidal zone | place: USA... | reverse complement strand
TTCCATCGTGGAGTATGGATACCCGTATCCTCTGGGCAAATTCCTCATTTGTTCCTTTTGGCCCATCGGCAAAGTTCGGAGGCTACACCAATCAGTTAAGCATCGCAGACTAGGTAAGCCTACTTCAACCGATGTTCGCGGTAACAAGTCCTTTATTCCCTTAAAATAACTTGTTGTTTCCGACTCTGGCAACTTTTCGCCTTGTGGAGACCAGAGTTGCTTCGGTATTTCTCAGCGGCTTGCTGTAGAGGGTCCAAGTGTGCTTGGCTTGATACTCCATGCCTACGACTGACTAATTGACTGAGCCATATCACCTATGCCGAACACCCGTTTATCCAAAGAATGCACCATCGGGGCTTCTCTAATCACCACGTCTAGGGTGATTGGTTACCTTTTTTGCATTGCCGGATTACTAACGTTGCTTGCAGGGTCAAAAGATGCTTTTGCTCAATCAGCGGTTGTCGAACAGCTTCCGCCAACTGTTGCGCCAACTGTTGATAGTACAGAGCAAGACGAACGTATTGTTGAGGTTCGGATTGAAGGAAACGAGACTGTCGAAATCTCAAAACTGCCACAACTGAATACACGAGCGGGTCAAATTTTTGATCCACAAGCCATTGAAGAAGATGTGCGAACGCTCCATCGCACACGAAAATTTATTGACGTCTTGCCTAAGTATGTACGAGTACGTCAAGGGGTCGTAGTTGTCTTCACTGTGGTCGAACGTCCAACGCTACGTTATGTAAAATTTGTTGGTAACCAACGTGTGACAACCCGAACTTTACGAAAAAAATCAGAAATTGATGTTGGTGACTCTATTGATAGTTATGTGGTTGAAGAAGCCCGTCGTCGACTTGAAAGTTACTACCATGAGAAAGGTTACGACGCAGCTCGTGTAACAACTGTTGAGGGAACAAAGCCGGGCGACAAAGGAGCAGTCTTTCTTGTCGATGAAGGTCGTAGTCGAAAATCTTTTTGGACTACCTTTGTCGGGAATACCATTGCAACCGATGCACGATTACTCACACAGATCAAATCCAAACCGGGATTTTTCTGGTTCCTGGGTGGGGACGTTGATCACGAAAAAATCGATGCCGATGTTGATACGCTCACAGCTTATTACCGCAGCCTTGGTTTTTTCCAGGCACGTGTTGGTCGTGAAGTCCAGGTTATCCATGGCCTCGGCCGGGATTGGGCTTTGCTGACCTTTGTCATCAATGAGGGGCCTCGTTACAGAGTCCGAAATGTTTCATTTCTTGGCAACAGTCGCTTTAAAGGAGAATTCCTTGAACGTGATCTGAAACTAAAAAGTGGTGAATTCTTTCATCAAAGCCACATGGATGCTGACCTCGGTCTTATTCGTGATATTTATGGCGGCCGTGGTTTTGTATTCGCTGACATTCAAGCAGACCCAAGGTTCCTCGAAGAGCCTGGTGAACTTGATCTGGTCTACAAGGTGGCTGAGGGACAGCGATATCGGGTTGGACAAATCAACGTCCGTATTGGTGGTGAGAACCCGCATACTCGCCACAGCGTCATATTAAATCGGCTCTCCCTCCGGCCCGGTGACATTCTGGACATCCGAAAACTGCGATCTGACGAACGACGGATTGCATCAAGTGGTCTCTTCCTCAATGAACCTGCGAGAGGAGAAGGACCACGAATTGTTTTTAGTAAACCTGATCCGTCAGAACAATTAATCGCTCGTGAACCAAATCAAAATGGCTTTCGAGGTCAGAGTCCTGACGATGGTGACGCAGTGCTTGACCTCGTACTCAAGGGTGAATTAGCTCCATCACCATCCGAGCAAGAATCTGCAGATACAACTGGTGAGCACACTCCAAGTAACAAGAACGCAGTCAGCCCTGTTGAAATGCGCGAGCAGCCAGAATGGCGAGGACAAAGTCCAGCGTACGGATATCAACCGCCAGCCACCATCACTTCGGCACCCGCTACAAGTCCACCACCGTATCGTCAGTCATTCCCTCAGCAGGCTGCACCTGCTCGCCCGGCAAGTGTTCCCGGTCCATCAACGGCCCAGAACCCAAATGCAGCTGCATGGGGCGGCTCTGCGATAGCAGCGACAAGCCCCGGGGCTATTGACTACGGACGACTTCCGCCCGCCTCTCCAACAGCAACACCAATGGTTGCCCAACAGCCTATCGCTCAACCTCAAGCTGCTCCTCCCACACCATCGGGTTATGCACAGTCTGGTTTTGGACAACCTGGTTTTGCAGATCCTTCTGGATTTGATCCGCTTCCAAATGTCCCCGGAATGGGTCAACCGGGGCTGCCGCCACCGGGCTTCGCTCAGCCTCCTCTTCAACCATTTCCCGGCAACGAACCATATGTAGTGGTTGATGTGAATGCTGAAGAAACACAGACAGGCCGGCTCATGATCGGAGCGGGGGTCAACTCCAATGCAGGCCTGGTTGGAAACATTGTGATCGATGAACAAAATTTTGATATTACTCGACTTCCAACAAGTTGGGATGACATACGAAACGGCACGGCCTTTCGTGGTGCCGGCCAAAGATTTCGACTCGAAGCAGCACCCGGTACAGAGTTACAGCGATACACCGCTACCTTCCAAGAACCGTATCTTTTTGATACTCGCGTGGGACTTTCAACGAGTGCTTCGTACTTCACTCGTTACTTTTTCGATTGGGCTGAAGGTCGGGTAGGGGGCCGTGTTGGCCTTGGGTATCAGTTTGTCTTTGCCCCCGATTTATCAGTAAATGCTGGATTCCGTGGCGAGAGTGTTGATATCTTCAACCCTCGTGTTCCAGGTGTACCCGACATTGAAAATATGCAAGGAACGAACTCAGTCTACGGCTTCAGTGGCGGGCTTATTCATGACACTCGGGACAGCCCTTTCCTGCCAACCGAAGGTCATCTTGCGACTGTCGAATTTGAACAGGTGATAGGAACTTTTATCTACCCACGAGGCGTTTTTGAAGCTCGGCAATACTTCCTTCTTAATCAGCGACCCGATGGTTCAGGGCGACATGTCTTGTCGATGGGCACCATACTTGGATTTTCTGGCCCTGAGACGCCATCGTACGACAACTTTTATGCTGGTGGATACAACACTATGCGCGGCTTTGTTTTTCGTGGTGCAAGCCCACGGCAACGAAGCACAACCACAGGCCAAGAAGCAATTGTTGGTGGACCATTTGAGTGGTTAAATACCGTTGAATATATGTTTCCGATTACTGCCGATGATTCCCTTCGTGGTGTTGTCTTTACTGATTTTGGTACGGTTGAACAAAACGTAACGATCAAAGACTTTCGAGTATCCCCTGGATTCGGCCTCCGAATCACCATGCCTGCACTTGGACCAGCTCCGATCGCACTCGATTTTGCAGTGCCCGTTTCATACGCGGAGTTCGACAGCCAGCAGCTCTTTAGCTTCTTTGTTGGGTTTGCGCGATAATTGCTCTCTCTATCAAGCCTTGCCTTCGATAGCCGACTGCGCAACTGCGACACCTGCGACATACGCACTCGACCAGGCCCACTGAAAATTGAAGCCTCCGATTCGACCGTCGACATCAAGGACTTCACCAGCAAGGTAAAGACCGGGACACTTTCTACTTTCCATAGTTTCCAGTTTTACTTCTTCAAGAGGGACGCCACCGGCTGTCGCTTCCGCTATGGAAAAACCTCGATCACCGGTTACAGGTAATGGAGTAGCAACAATACTTTGAATCAGTTTTTTTCGAATGATTCGAGCGAGGTCACCAACAAGTGGAGCCTCCGACTCTATGCAGATTCTTCGAGCCAATCTGTCTGGAAGCCATTGGCGTAAGATGCCAAATGCTCCTGCACGCTGAGACTGAAGTGCCTTATCGACCGTTTCAGCATTCTGGCCAGGCAGCCAGTTGATACTCAACTGAACATCTGAATCTGTATTCCGTGCAATGAGCCAGTGACGACTGATATCAAGAACAGCCGGACCTGAAAGACCGAGATGTGTACAGAGTGTACTGCCAGAGCAGGAAAAAATTCGTTTCCCTGATGCTTTGGAAAGCGTGACCGTTGTTGGAACGGTTACTCCTGACAGCTCTCTAATCCAATGACTCTTTTCCAAAACGAGTGGGACGAGGGCGGGAACTAATGGCTTTGTAATTGTATGACCTAGCTTTTCCACCAATCGGTAGCCGCTACCGTCTGAACCACTCTTGGGCAAAGACTTTCCACCCGTACACACGATGACATGTCGGGCCAGCACTGTACCGTCTTCTAAAACCACTCGGAACCGTGGCTCTTGTTTCACACTGCTTGCCGTGCCAGTCGCTGGTAGTTGTTCGATATCAGTAACACGAGCAGGATGTGTAATAGACACATGTACTTCTTTGGCCTTGTCAATTAACGCATTGAGAACCGTTCTCGCTGAGTCAGTAACCGGGAATAATTTACCTGTTTCCTCTTCTTTGAGTTCAACACCTGCGTTGGAAAAAAACTGAATCGTCTGTGCTACGGAAAAGCGACGCAACACTTTGCGAATTGCTGCCGGACTGCTTCCCGAAAAATCATGTTCTGTTACACGACGGTGGGTCACATTACAGCGTCCTCCACCAGCTACGAGAATTTTGGCACCGAGTTTTTTTGCCCCATCAAAAACTGCGATTCGAATCGGATGGCCTTCTGAATTTCTTCCTGCCCATAGTGCAGCAAAAAGGCCTGCCGCTCCTGCACCGATAATTGCTACATCAACATGCTCATCCTGGTACAGTTGTGATTCTTTTCTGTATCGATGCGGCATTTCACTATCCATTTTTATGAAATCTGTAACAGCGTCTAAAAAAGGCATAATTGTTTGGATAAAGAAAGCGACTGTCTTCGTAAAACATCTCAACGGGCAGACACAAAGATGCATTGTCCAATGAATTTGATACACATAGAGTACACACAATGTGGTTGAACTTCTCGGTACAGCGTACTGTGTAAATAAGAAGCAAGAATCATCTCCATCGGCTGATCTTGTATTCTTGATGAGGAAATCGCATGTCGAAGAAAGACACCAAAAGGTTGCCGGGCAGACTAACTTCTCATTGTTCGAGTTGGTGTTTTCTTGTTCTCCTTCTCAGTGGTATTACGACCGCATCTGACGACACCACTCGTAAGCCACTCGATTTTAATCGAGACATCCGTCCGATCCTTGCCGAGAACTGTTTCTACTGTCACGGGCCAGACCCAAACAAAAGAGAAGCCGATCTTCGTCTCGATCAACGACAATCAGCGTTGGATGCTGGTGCGATTGATCCTTCAGAGAGCCTGATCATCAAACGTATCCATTCCGATGACAGTGATCTCCTCATGCCACCGCCAGATTCGAATCGTCGCCTTTCTCAGCGCGATAAAAAAATACTTTCTCGATGGATTCATCAAGGGGCCACCTATCAAACACACTGGGCATTCGTAGCTCCTGTTCAAAATAAACCACCAGAGAGTGATACTCCGTCACTCCAGAATTGGCCAAAAAATTCAATCGATAGGTTTATTCTTGCTGCACTTGAAGAAGTCGATCTTCCACCGTCACCGGAAGCAGACCGGGAGACATTAATTCGGCGTCTCTATGCCGATCTTATTGGACTTCCTCCATCACCGGAAAAAGTGGATGAGTTTCTCAGCAATCAATCACCTGATGCCTACGAACAGTTAGTTGATGAATTGTTAGCGAGTCAACACTACGGCGAACACATGGCAATCGCCTGGCTTGATGCAGCTCGTTTTGCAGATAGCAATGGTTTTCAACAGGATGGTGACACATGGCAATGGATCTGGCGAGACTGGGTCATCGATGCTCTGAATAACGATATGCCTTTTGATCAGTTTTCAATCGAGCAACTTGCAGGGGACCTTTTGCCAAACGCAACACAACAGCAACAAATTGCCACTGCCTTCAATCGGAATCATCTTTTGAATGGTGAAGGAGGTGCGATTGCTGAAGAACAGCGATTCAATAATCTGTTTGATCGCGTTGATACGACAAGCACTACCTGGCTTGGTCTCACTATGGCATGCGCCCAGTGCCATGACCATAAGTATGATCCTTTGACTCAAACTGATTATTACCGACTGCTCCATGTTTTTAACCAGGTGCCAGAAACCGGCCGGCCCGGTCGACAATCATCTCGCATCCGTGTTGCCGCACCTTTTCTAGAAGTTGCGACTGCTGACCAAAAAGAAGAACTTGCACGGTTAAAACAAAATATGAGGCAGCTTGAGAAAGAAGCAAAGCCAATTATTGATGTTGCTTATGTGGCATGGAAATCAGGCTTGTTTTCTGACGGGCAGGCTGCAGACGGAAAAGATCTTCCACGATCACTCACACCGTTACTCCGAAAACCAAAAGACGCTCAAACCGATGCCGAAAAGAAAAAAATTGAAAACGGTCTGCGGAAATTTTTTGATAGCAAAGTGAGGCAGTCAGTCACAAAAAATATGTCGATCGTTACTGAGTATGAAAAAGCCAGGCAGGCTCATGATGCCTTCAGTGGTGATGAGATTCCGCGAATTATGGTTATGAGTGATAGCAAACCACGAGAAACGCATGTACTTGATCGTGGTGACTACCTTTCGCCACTCGGTGATACTCTTGCTTTCGCGCCGCCGGCAAATCTGCCGCCCATGCCTGACACGTTTCCAAAAAATCGGCTGGGACTGGCGAAATGGTTATTCCTTCCAAACCATCCCCTCACTGCTCGGGTCCAGGTCAATCGGATGTGGCAACGCTTTTTTGGAACAGGTCTCGTCAAGACCACAGAAGATATGGGCGTACAAAGTGAATACCCGCGGCACCTTGCTCTCCTTGACTGGCTTGCAATTCAATTCGAGAAACAAGGCTGGAGCCAGAAGTCCATGCACAAACTACTTGTCATGAGCGCTACCTATCGGCAGACGAGCAGGCTCAACACAAACCATCTGGCAAAGGATCCAGAAAATAGACTGTATGGACGTGCGAGTCGTTTTCGAATGCCTGCAATGGTTTTACGTGATTGGGCACTTGCATGCGGTGGTTTGCTCGACCAAACCGTTGGGGGCCCTCCGGTGTACCCATACCAGCCTGATCAGATATGGGAATCTTTGGCAATTACAAAAGAGCGAGATTTCACCTATCCGCTCTCAACAGGATCTGATCTTCATCGCCGAAGCATTTACACATTTTGGCGACGAACAGTCGCACCAGCAAACATGTTCGATTCTGCAAACCGTCGGACATGCACTGTTCGCATAAACCAGACCTGTACGCCACTGCATGCACTGACAACTCTTAATGACCCGACATGGGTTGAGGCAGCCTGCTTTCTTGCTGAGCACTGTATTGCGAGCAGCAATACCCTTGATGAGCAAATTATTCTTGCATTTCGCACTGTTGTGAGCCGACAGCCAACCTCTGCCGAACGTGCAGTGCTTGCAGATATGTATGCACACCAACACTCCCTCACAACTGTGGAGTCAGCACATGCATTCCTTGGAAGGAATACACGTCTAAAAAATGTATTTGGCGACCCAGTAAAACTCGCTGCATTAGGAAATGTTTGCCTAGCAATTTTGAATCTTGATGAAGCACTCACTCGTGAATAAGTACCGCAAAATATGCTACCGAATGAGTTTCCTCAGACTGTGAATGAGAAGGCTTTAGTCATGCATGATCTATTCAATGAAAATCTGGCTCGCGTTACTCGCCGTCAACTCTTTGGGTCAGCTAGACAAGGAATCGGTCTTGCTGCTTTGGCATCACTTTTCAAACGTGATAGCACTTGCGAAGGAAGCGTACCCGGACTCGCTGACCTTCCACACCACGCTCCACGTGCACAACGAATGGTGATGCTCTGGCAAGGAGGAGGGCCTTCTCATGTTGATCTCTTCGATCCGAAAGATGCACTCTTCAAACGCTCTGGTGAAGATATTCCAGAGAGTGTTCGAGGCACAACTCGTCTCTCAACAATGTCGAGTGGGTATTCAAAATGGCCAGTTGTTGCACCAATCAAAAAATTTCAGCGGTACGGTCAATGTGGCATGGAATTGAGTGAATTGCTTTCAGCGATTGGTGAGCTTGCCGATGATATCTGTCTTGTTCGAAGCCTTCACACCGAGGCTGTCAATCATGCGCCAGGCGTCACATTTTTTCTCACCGGAAGCCAAGTTCCTGGACGTCCAAGTCTTGGAGCATGGCTTTCATATGGCCTCGGATGCGAGACCGAAGAGTTACCGGCTTTTGTTGTCATGACATCATCTGATAAAGCAAAGAGTTGTGGACAACTCTTTTTTGATTACTACTGGGGTTCCGGTTTTCTTCCCAGTCGCTATCAAGGAGTCAAATTCCGAAATACGGGAGAGCCTGTTCCGTATCTTGCAAACCCACCTGGCATCAGTCGTGCTGCCCGTCGAGCCTTACTGGATGACCTTGCCGTTATGAATGCCAAGCACCTAGCAGATTACGGCGACCCTGAGATTGATACTCGAATCGCCTCCTATGAGATGGCCTTCCAAATGCAAGCAAGTGTGCCTGATCTGATTGACTTCTCAGATGAACCAAAACATGTGCTTGATCGGTACGGACCTGACGTGCATGTGAAGGGATCATTCGCTTTCAATTGTCTCGTCGCGAGAAGACTGTTGGAACGTGGGACTCGATTTGTCCAATTAATGCATGCTGGTTGGGACCAACACGGTAACCTATACAGTCAACTAGAAATTCAGTGTCGTGACACACAAGGACCGTCTGCCGCGCTCGTTCAAGACCTCAAAGATCGTGGACTGTTAGAGGACACACTGGTGGCGTGGGGTGGTGAATTCGGTCGTACGCCGTTTGGGCAAGGTGATCCAGCGAACCCAAAGGGCCGTGACCATTTTGGGAAAGCCTTTTCGTGGTGGCTAGCAGGTGGCGGATTAAAAAGTGGACATGTCCACGGCGCAACCGATGACTACGCATGGAATATCACTTCTGATCCCATTCACGTTCACGATATGCAGGCTACGATTATGCATCTGCTCGGCATTGATCACACCCGCCTCACGTACCGATATCAGGGTCGACAATTCCGACTCACGGATGTTCATGGCACGGTTGTTTCAAGTATTCTTCGTTAACAACGGCAAACCGCATTGAAAGTAAATACTTTGATTTGGTTTGACTGAAGATTTTCAGTCAACAGGTGTTTTAAAATTGGAGTTGCTGGAGGATGTGATTGTTTGGATAACTTTCAAAAGAGTCCAAAAAATTTGTGAACATGCAGATCATGCTGCATCTCCTAACAAAAATAGATGGACACCCACGATAGGGGGTTTCTGTCCTCAAAAAACGCATTCAGCCTGATATATAATCCCCATTTTCCAACCTTTATGGACATGTGGGGGGTCGGCAGAATGAGGAACCGTAGCGCTTGACTAAACCTGACTTTGGCTATAGCCTTACGCATGGTGAGGGAAAGCGAACGGAACGTTTTTCCTTAGATGATTTGAAGTTATTTGATCATCAGGGACTGGCATAGCAACAAGGGGCGCGTGCTTGTTCTTCCGACCTTTTATTGGGATTTACTTTTTTCTCTCATTTGCCCGTTAGGGTGGAGGAATATTTTATGAATGTTACGTCACGCAGAGGGTTTACCCTCATTGAACTCTTGGTGGTTATTGCCATCATTGGTGTTCTCGTTGGTCTTCTTTTGCCAGCGGTGCAACAGGCTCGTGAAGCTGCTCGTCGCAGTTCATGCGGTAATAATATGAAACAGATAGGCCTTGGGATGCACCTGCGAGCCGACAAGGTCGCAAAGCGGGGTGACAACTATTTTCAAGAAGCTTACCTCTGGCGAAATGCAACTGGGGCCAATTCTGGTAAATCAAACGTCACTTTTGGCGCCGGTGGTACCAATTTAGATTCCACAGCTGGATGGTCGAATATATTGGAAATTCTTCCTGGAATGGAGGGCGGCAATATTTATGATCAGCTCCTTCCGATGACAAAAGGTGCTGCAGTCAATGCTGCATACTCAGCAGCAGTCGGTGCCGGTACCGGTTGGGGTTCTGGGATTAGTGGGGGTCCTACTGGTGCTGAACTTACAGCCGAAGCGAAGCTCCCATGGGCAGTTTGTCCCAGCAACGCTGACCCAAACTTGGGTGATGGAACAGGGAAAGCAACGTATCGTGTTAACGGAGGCGTTCCATCTACGGCTGGTACGCTCACCTCCCAAAATGGTGGTCTCAGTTTCTCGAAGGAAGATGGCTTTTCGAGCTATTCAGACGGTACCTCAAAAACCATCATGATGAGCGAGTCGAAAGGCCCAGTTGATTGGTGGACGGGTGCTGATTGTTACAATTTCGCATCCACTACGGCATGTACCTATAACGGTACTGCTTGGACTGGTCAACCGCTTGTGGGAGAAACCCAAAGCGCAACCTTTACGGTACCCCCAGGTTCCGCGCATGAATATGGCACGGCGAGCTACCATTCGGGTGACGTCGTTGCCGTCTTGTACGTAGACGGCCACAACGGCTTTGTTTATCCCAATATCAGCCCGCAAGTCTTTCTTTCGCTTAGCACTAAAAATGGTGGCGAGACGGTTGGTGACTTTTAATCTGGCTGCTAACACAATCAGTTGAAAGGGCGGGAGTTGGCTTTTGCCAACTCCCGCTTTTTTATTGGAGGGCAGGCAGGCCATATCTGGCACGGCACAATGGTTGCCACCAAATTGCTGTTTTCGCTAAAGTCGCTGCCGGTGCCGGCAATCTTGGCCGGCCTGATATTCTTTGCCAAGGCGGGCAGTCTGGCAGACGTCTTCTCTATCGATTCGGAAAAGTTGTTTGTGACGTCACTACCGATGTTCGCCTTGCTGCAGGAGTAGCACATTCTGTTCAGCCTAGTTCGATGCGCTGCTTCTTTTTGCTGGGAATTTACGCGAGCTCTTGTCAGATCTGGTCACAATGGCCTTGGCGGGAGCGAGGGGCTTCTCTTTCGAGAAGGATTCAAGCGTCTACTCAAGCCACCACGTGCAATCGTAATGAATTTGATCTAGATGATACACGTTGTGAATTGTTCGATAACAAGCTTAAGTACATTGCAAAGGGAACTGACGTGAGCCAGCTCCCTTTTTAGGCATCTCAACCAGAATCTGGTTTTGTTACTCTATTGTTGATGAAGGAAACCCATCTGACCCTTTCCAAATGGCCTCCTGGCACAGTCGTTGTACAAATAGCAACCTATAATGAGGCTGCATCTATCGGGCATTTATTACGTTCGATTCATATTGCTCTTCCGACTGCGCAGATCCTTGTTATTGACGACAACTCACCAGACGGCACTGCGCAGATTGTCGCTCAGCAAGCAGACAAACACAGTTACATCCACCTGCTCCTCAGAGTAGATCGCCGAGGCCTTGGCACAGCAACACTGGAAGGTCTTACGTTTGCACATCAACAAGGTGCCGATATTGTAATTCATCTCGATGGAGACTTGAGCCATGATCCTGCCGATATCCCGCGACTTGTTGCAGCCCTCACACCAGAAGATGAAATGCCATTTGACATTGCTATTGGGTCACGAAAGATACCTGGTGGAAATACCGTTGGTTGGTCAATGAAACGCCACGTCATAAGTTGGCTCGTTTGCTGGTTCACACGCGTTGCCCTACGTGTTCCTATCCGTGATGGATCAAGTGGTTTTCGTGCGATTCGTATGCAATGCATCACAAAGATTGATCTCACTGATCTTGCCTCCGGCTATGCTTTTTTTGAAGACTTTTTGTGGCGGGCACATCGGTCGGGGGCGCGCATAACAGAGATTCCAATAACATTTACCAATAGAAAAATTGGTGAAAGCAAAGCAAATGGTATCGAAATGCTTCGAGGTGCACGTGATCTAATAAAACTCACGGCTAAAACTTGGGTTAGGCTTTAAGACAGCATTTTAAGCAAGCTATCGATCAGACTCTGTCAACTGTCGATAGTATTTCAATCCTGGTACAAAAAAGCAGCCGCCACTTACAAGCCCAAAGAGAATATGCTGAAACTGAGGAAGACCACACATGACTAAACCAGTGACGAACAGGCAAATCGACTGGATGTAAAAGACACCGGATAAAATTCCTGCTTTAGCAAAGAACATAAGCCCTGCCAATAATGCAAGAACCGGTGAAAGCTTAAGTACTGGTAAGCCGAGTAACTCTTCTACCGAAAAAAGCAGCATACTGGCGATCATGGTACCACCCCAGATGTGAGCAACTTGTCGTTCAACCGCTGTTACCGGGCCCGCTCTATACCGCAGTGCCCAAAAGATGGGCGCCCACAAGGCAAGACCACCTGTCCACAGAACCACATACGGCCAACGACTTTCGACTCCCTGCCAAGCAAGTACATCTGTAATGACTGAAAGAATCAGCACCACAACCGAATGCCACATCCACAGGAGGCCCCAATTCTCTAAGACAACGGCATGATGCGTTTCTCGAAGAAGGCGGGAAACAACATCGAGAACGCCGCCTTGGCGAGCTGCAATCGGCTCGCTTGCTAGAAATGCACGAAGATCCTTCGCTAAGTCTGCTGCTGATGCATAACGCAGATCCTGCGGCTTCTGAAGAGTTTTCAGCGCGATCATTTCCAGATCACGATTGACCTGTTGGTTAATTGACCGAGGGAGGGGTGGGTCGACTTCCAATACAGCGAGTAATGTATCCATCGGACTCGATGCCTGGAACGGCGGTCTATCAACAAGTACTTGATAGAGGATTGCACCAAGGCTCCATACATCACTAACAGGCCCAACGTCTCCACGACTTCCAGCAGCCTGTTCCGGTGACATATAGCACGGTGTCCCAAGAATTGCTCCCGTGTGCGTCATTGTCTGATTTCCTTCGAGTCTTTTTGCTAGACCGAAATCAGACACATGTGGCTTACCTGCTAGATCGATAAGAATATTAGACGGTTTCAGATCGCGGTGAAGGACTCCTCGGACATGTGCAGCCTGAACAGCTTCAGCCACTCGAAGCAATATCTGTGCACCCTCTCTTGGTGGAATTGGGCCAGCTTCTAATCGTTTTGCCAGCGTCGTTCCTTCGATATACCGCATCGAATAAAAAGGGTGTCCTTTGTATTCACCAACCTCAAAGATGGAAACAATCCCGGGATGATCGAGTTGGGCAGCAGCTTCCGCCTCACTACGAAACCTTGTGAGATCTGCTTGACTTGCAAGGTCGCGACGCAGAAGCATTTTCACTGCAACGACTCTTTGAAGACTTTTTTGTACAGCACGATAGACAATACCCATGCCTCCACGGCCGATCTCCTCGAGAAGCTCATACTCCCCAAATTGAGCTGGTAGCGAAGAGACACCGGGCACAAACCCATTTCCAATGAATGGCCTCATGCTTTGCTGCTCAACGGCCAATTCTCCCCCACGATCATCGCTCATGATAATCGTTGATTCCATTGCCACAGCATCGGTAACAGATACCGTTGCAAATAGTTCTCGGAGTTGTCCTGCTAAATCAGTATTTTGAAGACAGAGCTTTTCAAGTCGTACGTGTGCTTGATCGACTGGCCCTGTTGTCAAATCTTCCAGCAGAACTGCTAATCGCTCTTCTGCATCTGAGGAGAGCCGTTCTTCAATTGAATTATTTTTATCTATTTTTGACACGGTACTTTACAAATACGAAGGAATACTAACTTCACGTTAACAAAAGATACTAGGCATGCCGTACATACTTGACGATATTTGCATCCGAAGTCAGTTTGCATCATCGAGTAAAACTCTGAGTCGTCGCATTGCTCTCATATATCTCATACCAGCCGCTGGCTTGGTAAGACCAAGAACCTCTGCTACATCCCCAGTTGATAAGTGTTCAAAATGCCGTAGCAGAACAATCTGACGATCTATTTCGTCAAGTTTCTCTACGGCTTTAGCAAAACGATGTTCAAGCTCATGCCATGTTGCAACGGCAGCTGGAGTAAGTTCTGTGTCTGCAATCTTTTGAGCGAGATTTGTTTGTGAGTGATCTGCATCTATTGGTGAATCCAGCGACACTTCCTTGTCGAGACTCCGGGTGCCCGCCACTCTGTGTCGTCGATGAGCATCAATAACTCGATCACGAGCCATATGCCGAAGCCATAACTGAAATGGCATTGTGGGGTTGGTGAGATAATCACCCAATCTTCGATTTGCCTCAACAAGAACATCTTGAACAATGTCACTCGCATCAACCCGTTTTCGGACAACCCGATCGAGACGCTGATCGATCATCCTTCGGATCGCAGCTCTGTGTCTCTCAAGAAGTCCGTTCACAGCCGCAGTGTCCCCCTGCCGAACGCGATCGAGGAGAATCAACGTCTGTGGAGGCGGATCCGGCGGCTCTACTGCATCACGGGAAGTGTTCATATGGTGTTTCAAGGGAACTGATGTGTCTCTCTATCGTACCAACGTGGCAGCATAATCGGGAAAATCGATTGAAAAATGCGGATTACAGCAATCAGGCCGAGCCTGCGGGCTCGAAGTATCCAAGTTTTCATGTTTGTCTTCAGCTAGTTTTTGACCAGCCTCCAAACGTGATCCATAATCCTTTGCGGTCACGGGATCGACCGCTGTCCGCCGCTCTGAATGTTGGCTAGAAAACGGATTGCCTGTGCGTGCTACCACCTCTCTTCACATGTCGACCGTGACCTCTCATCGATGTCCCATTCGTTCATGGCGGATTTCTATTCTCAAGACCGTTATCATCATTTTTGTGGGTGGCTTCCTTGCCGTTCAGCCAACCAATTTTACCAATGCGAGTGACATTTCTGTTGATGATCTGGCTGTTCGGTCAACAAAGCTTGAGGCTGCTGGTCAATGGCCAGAGTTAGTAAGTCTTTGTGAATCAGCTGCCCGAAAAGGCAACCTGTCCGATGAGCTTTATCAGAGATATGATCTGGCAAAAATTCATTGTGACCTCGATCGTCGATCTGCTGAGAAGGCCTATCAAGAGGCCTTACAACATATTACTGAAGGCGAAGCACGGCAACTTTTTGTGGAATGCTTGGGACGCATAAATTCTCATCATGTTACCAATCCAAACTTTCATAAACTCATCAGCCGAGGTTGTTTATCCCTTCAGGTTGCAATCAGTGATCCACGATTTCAGTCTATCCATGCACGTCAGGCAACACCGGACCGCATCGCATTACTTCAACGACATTTAAAGCACATTTTGGAAGGTCGTAGCATTGCAACACTTTCTGACGCAGAGACTGTCGTCATCTGGATTGCACGTGCCGCACAATCAGTAGTTGGTGTTCCCCCAGCTGTTACTTTCCTCGAAATGACTGCCGCATCTGTTGGTGGCCTTGATGAGTATTCTGCATTTTTAACGACAGGCCAACTCAATGACCTCTACGCTCAAATTGAGGGCAACTTTGTTGGCCTTGGTGTCGAGTTAAAAAGTGCTGAAGATGGTCTGTTGGTAGTGCATGTCATTTCCAACAGTCCTGCAGAGCGCTCTGGACTTAAAGCTGGTGATCATTTGATTGGTATCGCTGGAAAACCTATTGCTGGTTTGCATGTCGATGCAGCTGCACAACTGCTCCAAGGACCAGAAGGGTCACGTGTAACACTCGCTGTCTTACGAGGGGTTGGACCAGCACGGGCTATGACGGTACGACGCGAGCATGTTGAAATTCCAAGCATAGAAGATGTTGAGTTGCTCGATCGCACGAATGGAATTGGATATCTTCATATTACGTCATTTCAGAAAAAAACTGCCTCTGACCTTGATACCGCAATGCGTCGGCTTGATGCCTCCGGAATGAGATCCCTTATTATTGATCTGCGAGGAAATCCTGGCGGACTCCTTTCGGCAGCTGTTGATGTGTCTGATTTATTTATTGACCGTGGCCTTGTTGTTGCAACACGGGGTCGTAGTCCTGAAGAAGATTTTAACTACACTGCAAGTCACAGTGGCACCTGGCAAACACCACTTACCATTCTCATTGACGGTGATTCGGCAAGTTCCAGTGAAATTTTTGCCGGAGCCATTAGGGACCATGGCCGTGGCAAAATCATTGGATCCCGAAGCTATGGAAAAGGATCGATTCAAGGAATTTTCCCAATGGATGTAGCAGGCGTTGGTATGCGATTGACCACTGCTCACTTTTACTCACCAACCGGCCAACCATACAGTCGAGTCGGTGTTTCACCGGATCTTTGGGTACAGCAAACCGCTCGCCCAGATGCCACTGGCCAAATTATTAAAAATGACGCAACACTTGCCACTGCACTGAATGAGATCCGGAAGACTTTAGAGCCTGTTGTCTCACAGCCGGTTGCCCGACGAATTACAGCTCGATAGATGCAACATGCATTGAACCACTGGCATTAGATTCTTTTGAGTTATTTGGGTGCGCTTGTTAATCCGTCTTTGTATCGTATTTCAATGATGTTCCAAACTTCATGCAAAAACATCACAATCAATCTAAGAATTTTCTTGCTGAGGCAATACGAAATGAGATTCAGCAACTCGGTCTTGATTTACCTGACAAGGTCATTCCTGAACTTGCTGCCTATGCCAGAATCTTATGGTCCTGGAATGATCGTCTGAATCTCACTAGGCATACTGAAGTACAGCAATTTGTTCAGCGAGATGTTACTGACACCGCTGCCATATGCCCGCACATAAAAACCAACGAACGGGTTCTGGACGTCGGAACAGGGGGAGGCGTGCCAGGTGTCTTACTGGCTATCTTGCGTAGTGATCTCACAGTCGAATTATCAGACACGTCAGCAAAACGCATTGCAGCATTGAAGTCTATTCTCGATGAACTCGGTTTATCTCTAACCGTTCACCATAAACCAGCACAACAAGTTGTTCTCAATACGAACGGCCAAGGCTGTTCATTTGATACACTCGTTGTCCGAGCTGTTGCTCCACTCCAGAAATTACTGACTTGGTTTGAACCAATCAGTAGCTCTTATGGTCGGCTTCTGGTCATCAAAGGGCCACGATGGGAAGCCGAGAAACAAGAATCTCGTCACCGAGGATTTCTTAAAAAAGTGACAGCGCGTCGCATCGCAAACTGGCCAATTCCTGGCAGTGATATCGAAAGCGTCCTACTTGAGATCAAAAGGAGGGGAAACTCTCGATGAACTCTTGCATTGGAATACCGTGGTCAGCCAGGAACTCTAAAGTCACCGGCCGACTAAAGTGTCTCTTTCAACGAGGTCTCGTTACTCGTATTGGCATGCTTGACCTTTTGCGACTCTACTATTGGTTCAACCTTTTAAATGTGTATGCATGTTGGCCAAAAAAATATCCACATGCGTAACAGAGTTATCTTTTTCACAGTCGATAACTTCTTGCAGGTTGTGTTGACAACATTTCGAATCTACTATTTGACAGGTGGGTTGATTTTTGATTTCAAATTTTTATCGAATAACTTATGGTGTCGATGGAAAGCCGTTAGGATGTACCATCCTATTCGTACAAGCAATGCATGCGTCACCAACTTATTTGTAATCCTGAACTTACAGTGTCTCTTGCCCTAACAAGCCCCAAGAAAAATCATAATGGATTTTTGGATTTACCCAGATAACCTGACTCACATCTTCTGGCTTGGTGGGCTCTGGGTTTTGCTCAGTGTCACATGGGCATCGGCGTCTGTATGGATAGCCTCCGACTCTGAGATGATTTTTGGCAAGTCTTCGTGGCCGCTAGCTTCTGTCTGCGTAGGTGCTGTCTTTTTTTTAGTAACTATTATGTGGGGGCTCTACACGACTCCTGTTTTTGCTGTCGGATTTATTGCTGCCTTTTTTTTCTACACCTTCTCACGAGATAAGAAGGCACCTGCACAAGAACGTATCTTGTGTGTTGCCTTTATGAAAAAAGTTTTGATCAGGCTTGCTGGAAGTCTAGGGATCGATGACGTTGAGTCTCTTCTTAACAGATCAATGAAACAACTTGCTTCCAGCAAACAGGACAGTTCCGTTGTTCTCCTCAAAAAAGATGGCTCGCCTATTGACGGGCAAGGAAAGGGAATGGAGCGAGCTGGTTCGAAGGCCGTACAGATCGTTCAGGACTTATTTGAAAAAGCGATTAACAACGGTGCTACCGACCTACACTTTGAACCAAAAAGTGGTGAAGAGATAGCTGTGCGTTGTCGAGTTGACGGTGTCATGCAAAATCTAACAACACTCTGGGCGGCAGAAGGAAAGTCATCGATTTCTGCTCTTAAAGTACTCTCGGATATGGATATCGCTGAACGACGACGACCGCAGGATGGAACATTTGCTGTCCTTTTCAAAGGCCGAAAGTTTGATATCCGTGCAGCCTCAGGTCCGACAAACTTTGGCGAAAAAATGGCCCTGCGGCTACTCGATTCTGACGGCGCGATCGTAAAAAATGGTCTTGAAGGCATTGGAATGAGTGAGTCTGTCACAAAGAAGATGCGTCAGATCATTACCCAACCCCATGGCATGCTGCTCGTTTGTGGTCCCACAGGATCAGGCAAAACGACAACACTCTATACGGCATTAGGGGAACTGGATGTCTTCTCAAAAAATATTGTCACCATTGAGGATCCAATTGAATATCGACTCGACAACATATCTCAAACTGCTGTCAATGTTGCTGCTGACCTCACATTTGCCAATATACTTCGGTCCACATTGCGGCAAGATCCAGATGTTATTCTCGTCGGAGAAATTCGAGATAAGGAAACGGCCGAAATTGCCATGCAGGCAGCACTGACCGGTCATTTTGTTTTCTCAACTCTGCACGCGAATGACTCAGCTACAACAATCACCCGTCTTCTTGATATTGGAATAGATACAACACTCATACAGTCATCTGTTTCAGCAGTGCTTGCGCAGCGTCTCATTCGGGTGCTCTGTAAAAGGTGCAAGGAGCCATACACCCCTCCTGATGAGTTTATGCAAAAGCTTGGTATTCCTTCCGGAAAGCAACTTTCACTTTATAAGGAAGTTGGGTGCACTTCATGCCTGGATACTGGATATCGAGGCCGTACCGGAATTCATGAGTTGCTTCTCTTTGATACGAGCATTCGAGATCTTCTCGTGGGTCGACCATCGATTCAAGATATCCGTCAAGCTGGCCGAAAATCTGGAATGAAAACACTCAAGCAGTCTGGTATTCGAAAAGTAATTGCTGGGATTACGAGTCTCAATGAGGTTATGCGAGTCGCAAAGTAAGAGCATGCCGTTCGTAAAATTTATTTCATTACGTAAGAGAATCATATGATGTTACCTTTGGCCGGAATTTTTCAAACGATAGCAGGTCTCCTTGCCGTTGCCATTGTTGTAGGTTGTATTGCATATGGTTTCATGCATGGGATGTTTCGGTCTGTACTTGTTGGGATGCAGGCTCTTGTTGCCTTTGTCGTGACATTGACTTTCATCCCAGCACTCACAGAAATCCTTATCGCCATTGATATGCCCCCTAGTTACGCATTCCCTGCAGCATTATTTATTTTGCCAATCGGAACCGCTTTTGGCATTCATATGCTTATTGAAAAATATATGCCCAGTGAATCGATTCCTCTTCTTTCAGTGGTTGACAAAGTTGGTGGTGCTTTTATTGGTGGGTCAGCAGGCTATGTCGCCGCAGGTGGGTTCCTCGTCGCTCTCTCGCTTATGCCGCTTCCAGAAATTTACCAACTCAAACGTAAAGATCTTCAATTTGATTTTGGTACACCTATGCTACAAACCTTTGCACGCATTATTGAACCCGATGGTGACAAACGAAAGCGCTTGCTTGAGGGAGATGACTGGAAGAAAGTTCCTGTGGATGCTGATGGAATACCTCAATATCCAGAAAAACCAGAGCCACCCGAGCCAACAGACCTACCAGCAGGACAAATTCCTCCCCCTTTTGTGCCGCCGCCACCAAATATCTGGAGTGAGCCCTTTGTTGATTTGAACCTTAATAAAAAACGTGACGATACTGAGGCATATCTTGAAAAATTCGGGGATACGTATTTCACAGAGAAAGCGCTTGAACGTCCACCTGACCCTAGAACTCCTGACAACGATGACCCTAAGTACTTTGTTGGTCTCTTGGACAGATATCAGGGAAATAATTGGTGGCGATGGCGAGTAAACCAAGCGACCTGGGAGGATCTTTACCCTGTTGTAACCCCAGAAGAGATCACTGTTGATCCAGAGGAAACCTCAACTAACCCAGAGGAATAGATGACGCACTGCATGTTTAGGCCCGCTGCCTTGAGGCCAACATGACAAAGAATCTCCAGCATAAATACATAAGGATGCACGCTACGGGCAAAACATTTGTGATCGGTATTCGATCAGGCTTTCCTTTGCATTGCACGAACCATTGCTGTCCCCATATCAGCTGGAGTTTCTGCAATCTCAATTCCTGCATCGCGAAGTGCTTCTAGCTTTGCCTCAGCCGTTCCCTTGCCACCTGAAATAATCGCGCCAGCGTGCCCCATGCGTTTCCCGGGAGGAGCCGTACGGCCAGCTATAAATGCTGCGACGGGTTTTGTGACATGTTCCTTCACATAGGCTGCTGCTTCTTCTTCGGCTGAGCCGCCTATTTCCCCCATCATTAAAATAGCATGCGTATCATCATCTTGTTCAAAAAGTGCCAAGATATCTATAAAGCTTGATCCGACCAAAGGATCACCACCGAGGCCAACACATGTACTCTGTCCATGACCAAGTTGAGTGAGTTGCCACACCGCTTCATACGTAAGCGTGCCGGAACGACTCATGACACCGACGTTTCCTGGTGTATGAATATAGCCCGGCATAATTCCAATTTTACATTGGCCAGGTGTAATGACTCCAGGACAATTTGGACCGATAAGTCTACTCTTGGAATTTTCAACCGCTGGTAAAACTCGTGCCATATCGAGCACGGGTATACCCTCTGTAACCGCTATGACAAGATCGATATCTGCTGCTACGGCCTCAAGAATTGCATCCGCTGCAAAGGGTGGTGGAACAAAAATCATCGTCGCATTCGCACCTGTCACATCACGTGCTTCAGCAACTGTATTAAAGACAGGAAGATCGGCAATCGTTTCTCCCCCCTTACCCGGAGTAACACCTCCTACCATTCTTGTTCCATACTCAAGGCAGCCCCGCGTATGAAACTCACCAACTTTTCCGGTGATGCCCTGACAGATAACACGTGTATTGCGATCAACAAGAATGCTCATGAAAATTTGCTATAGCTAAAGAGGTACAAAGACTAAAAGAAAACAGTGCTTACGCTTTTATCGAATCAACCACTTTTTGAGCAGCATCAGTAAGCCCATCTGCTGTGATAATTGAGGTGTCGCTTGAGGCAAGAATCTTCTTGCCTTCTTCTACTTCAGTGCCCTCTAATCGGACCACGAGAGGTACACTAAAACCTATTGTTTTGGAAGCTTCTACGAGGGCATTTGCAATTGTTGTACATCTCATAATACCACCAAAAATATTGACTAATATTGCCTTCACATTGCTATCCGAGAGGATAATCTGAAATGCCTCGGTTACTTGTTCGACATTTGCCCCACCTCCGACATCAAGGAAATTAGCTGGTTCACCACCATGGAACTTCACGAGGTCCATGGTACTCATCGCAAGACCAGCACCATTCACAAGACAACCTATTTCTCCGTTCAGTTTCACATAGGATAACCCTGCAGCATCGGCTCGGATTTCTGCTGGTTCTTCTTCTGATTCATCGCGAAGTGACAGAACATCTTTGTGACGAAACATCGCATTATCATCAAATGTCATTTTTGCATCGAGAGCTACCAGGGTTCCCCCTCCAGTGAGAACGAATGGGTTGATCTCTAATAATGATGCATCGAGTGAAACGAATGCACTACAAAGAGCCTGAAAAAATTGCACTGCATATCGCCAACTAGCTGTTGGTAGGCCGAGTTTCGACGCCATGAGACGAGCTTGGTAGGCACCGAGTCCACGGTCCGGATCAAATGGTTCCGACAGAATCAGTTCTGGTGTCTTCACTGCTACTTCTTCAATATCCATTCCCCCGGCAGTACTTGCAATAAGTACCGGTGATCCCGCTGCTCGATCTACAAGAATGGCACAGTAAAGTTCTTGCTGAATATCACAACCACTCTCAACAAAAACTTGCCGAACAATTTGACCTTCTGGCCCTGTCTGGATAGTAACAAGTGTTTTGTTGAGGAGACCTTGTGCAATTCGGGAAGCATCATCTGCCGACTTGGCAAGTTCAACACCACGTTGCTCCGATCCCTCCACCTGACCCTTTCCACGACCGCCCGCATGTATCTGCGCTTTCACTGCACAGACTGGAGCCCCAAGAGACTCAAATGCATTTGCTGCCTCTTCAGGAGTTCGGACAACCTTTCCCTTCAAGACCGGTACACCCGCGGCTCGCAAGAGTTCTTTCGCTTGAAATTCATGGATTTTCATAGCTGCCTTTTCTGAGAATCAAATATGAGGGCCTGACCGAAGCTGGTGCACTTCAGCCTAGAATTGTTTATTACTCGAAACACAATATGGCACGGAAGGCATTCCGTTCCAACAGTGAGCCGTTTCTCGCAGGAAACGCCCTCTATTCAAAAAATCTCGCACCTGACTTAAATCCATCTTTCATGCGAGTAGGAAAACTGAAATATTGCTACTCGTTAAGAATTCTCAGTACTCAATAGCTTCTTTATGAATTCGACAAAACGCACTGGTACACCACTCGGCACAAAAATGAACCAGCCCGGCATATTGCCTCGGGTTGTTATCGATCTCGAAAAACTCCGTCATATCAACTGTGGTCTGGGTCGCTTCTCTCTTTACCTTGCTCAAGAGCTACTTGCTCGCTCGGATAATTGTTTTGAGCCTGTCTTCTTTTTACCTGACGGTAGTGACCATTATTTTGAAGGTAGCCCAAATGCCAATTACAGCAGCATAAAAGTTCATCCTTGGAATAAAGAGAGCTTTCAGCGGTGGGTACGGCCCATTGGCCGTCATTTCATTAAGACACACAGACCAACTCTCTGGCATATAACGCATCAGACATCAAAGTATTTTCCTTTTGATGACCGCATACCTGTTGTCCTAACAGTACATGATCTGAATTTTCTTCACACTATAGACTCCAAAAATCAACATGGACGAATTCGTCGTCACCTTGCGCACGTTCAAAAGCTGGTCAATCGATCAACTATCATTGTCACTGACTCTCAGTTTGTTGCAGAGGATCTCGCTCAGCATATTGATACAGCATCGAAGCCAATCCATGTTGTACCGCTCGGTCTTAACCCAATGAACACAGTTACGAACGCTCGACCACCTTGGGCACCAAAAAGTCCCTTTCTTTTCTCATTAGGAAATTTTCTCCAGCACAAGAATTTTCATACGTTAATTGCAATGATGCGGCACTTGCCTAATTACAAACTTATTGTTGCAGGGAAAAAAGAGACTCCTTATGGAGAAAAAGTTATTCGAGAACGTGAGGAGCTTGGGCTTGCAAATCAAATCCTTCTGCCGGGTGTCATTTCTGATTCAGACCGGCATTGGCTTTATGAGAATTGTGATGCTTTTGTATTCCCCTCATTGACAGAGGGATTTGGGTTTCCAGTGCTCGAAGCAATGCAGTTTGGAAAACCGGTCGCCACATCGAACCGAACAAGTTTGCCTGAAATTGCTGGCAGCAGAGGCTTCTATTTTACTTCATATGAAGCAGACCATATGGCGAGAACTGTCCAAGAGGCCATCAGAAATTTTCGTGAGAATCCCAACGCAGCCAGGCAAAGCCGAGAGCACGCAAATAGCTTCTCTTGGCAAGCGACCGCCCAAGGATACGCGCGTATCTACCAAGCAGTACTTGATGATCTGGATAATTGAATTCGGTCTATTGCCTCGCTGACAAAAGGTGCCAAAAACACTGCATAATAATGCAAAAAAGGTGGCGAATGCTATTTTTCTCGAGCAGGCAGGTTGCTAACCTCCCACAAGGTTTTATCTCCAAAATGTACTACTGAGTTATTCCTTTTTAGCATCGTCAAATTTCTTCTCACCCAGAACAGGTTTTCACCATGTCACGTCGGGCGCTTATTACTGGAGTAACTGGTCAGGATGGTTCATATCTGGCAGAACTTCTTCTAGCCAAAGGATATGAAGTACATGGCCTCCGACGACGTTCAAGTACATTTGGAACAGAGCGAATTGAACATCTTATCTTCGGTGATAATCCCAAGTTACATCTGCACTATGGAGATCTTGCAGACGGCAATGGGTTAATGCGGCTTCTCAGAGAAATTGAACCGCACGAGGTCTATAACTTGGCTGCTCAAAGTCATGTTCGCGTCAGTTTTGATCAACCAACGTATACCGCCGATGTAACTGCTGTAGGTACATTGCGTCTGTTAGAGGCAATTCGAGACGTACAGGACGATACAGGTTGCCAAATTCGTTTTTATCAGGCCTCTAGTTCGGAAATGTTTGGAAAGGTAGTTGAGACACCACAAAAGGAAACTACTCCATTTTATCCGCGGAGCCCGTATGGAGTCGCAAAAGTATATAGCCACTGGATTACGATCAACTATCGCGAAAGCTATGACCTTCACGCATCGTGTGGCATTCTTTTTAATCATGAAAGTCCAAGGCGCGGGGAGACTTTTGTTACGCGAAAAATAACCCGCGCAGCAACTCGTATTAAATTGGGCCTCCAAGAAAAATTATACCTTGGCAACCTCGATGCAAAACGAGATTGGGGTTTCGCGGGTGACTATGTAGAAGCAATGTGGCTCATGCTTCAACAAGAAACTCCTGACGATTACGTTGTCGCAACGAATGAACTCTATTCTGTTCGAGACTTCTGTGAGAAGACCTTTCGTCAGCTTGGACTCAACTATGAAGATCATGTTGAAATTGATCCCCGTTATTACCGCCCTGCTGAAGTCGAACTCCTTCTTGGTGACTCTACCAAAGCATGCGAACAGCTGGGCTGGAAACCGCAGACAAGTTTTGAAGAGCTTGTTCAAATGATGGTTAAGAACGACCTTGAAGTCGCTCAACAGGAACTGGTCCTAAAAGAAACGCGACTTCGTGCCAACCACGCTGCATAAAGAAAAATATGACTTTGGAATCCTGCTAGGTGATTTAGAACAACATAAACGTTTGCTGCCTTTTCAACTAGCACCCGTTGCCACATGACTCACCGTGTGATTTGCTGTAACGAGACACCTCCAGTTCAAGTTCTTTATGAAAATTATTGTTACCGGCGGCGCGGGGTTTATTGGCAGCCATATTGTCGATGCATGCCTCAAATCTGGTCACGAAATTGAGATTATTGATGATCTTTCAAGTGGGTCATCTGAGAATGTTCCTCACGATGTCCCACTTCATAAGGTTGATATTCGGAATACAGTCAGCGTCACGAAACTTTTTCGACGATTTCAACCTGATGCAGTGTGTCACCAGGCAGCCCAACTATCCGTTAGTCGATCTGTTCGTGAGCCTATGTTGGACGCGGATATCAATTGCCTTGGTCTTCTTTCTGTGCTCGACGCAGCGGTCTCTACAAGTTGTAAGCGAATGGTCTTCGCATCCTCCGGTGGTGTCCTGTATGGAGACGTTGCAACACCTGCTCCAGAGACAACACCGGCTAACCCTATTAGTCCCTACGGCATTACCAAATGGGTTGGTGAAAAATATCTCGATTTTTACGCTCGAGAGCATGGGTTGTCATCAATCGCACTACGCTATTCAAATGTCTACGGACCTCGACAAAACCCTCATGGTGAAGCCGGAGTAGTCGCTATTTTCTGCAACCAATTCCTTGACGGTCACCCTGCTCGCATCAATGGTGATGGAAAATATATTCGTGATTATGTCTATGGTCCTGATGTTGCTGCAGCGAATCTCTCTGCACTTTCTTTAGCGGAGCAGCACTTTGGAGAGAAAAGAATACTTTCCCTGAATATCGGCACGGGAATTGGCACTGACGTCAATGCACTCGAAAAAATCTTACGCACAAAAATAGAACAACTCCGTGCACATGCTGGTAAAAAACAGAGCCTCCCTGACCCCAAGTACGGCCCTGAGCGAGTTGGAGACCTGCGATCAAATCTTCTTGATGCGAGCCGCGCCAGTGTTGTCCTTGGCTGGAAGCCAAAACATTCCTTAGACGAGGGATTGGAGGCGACGGCTCGCTGGTTTTTTGAAAAAAAGGACTTAGCTCAGTAGCCTTTCTATAAATGGAGTTTGTCTTGCTAAACTCCATTTATCTCAAAATTGATCTCAACCTTTATTGGCTTACTTATCGGTAGCCGTTCAGAACTGACTATGCCGATCGGCCCCAAAAATCATCCTGCTGCCATCATCACTGGCATCACTGGTCAAGATGGCTGCTACCTTGCCGCACACCTAATCGAGCGTGGCTACCGTATTGTTGGCACAACACGTAGAGCATCTTCAAGCCGTCTCTACGGACTTAAGAGGCTCGGGATCGACGATAGTGTTACTCTTGAATCACTCTCTCTTGATAACGTAGAGCAAATCGAAAAGCTGATTGATGACTATCAGCCCAGAATGATATTTCATCTTTCCGGACAGTCTTCTCCCCGCCTCTCTTTTGACCAACCAAAAGAAACTTTTGAGAGTGTCTCGGGGTCAACTCAACGACTGCTTCAAGCCATACAAAGAGCAACAACGCATCCCCGCCTCTTTGTGGCCGGAAGTTGTGAAATGTTTGGTAATTCACACCAGCGACCTGTCACATGTGAATCCCGATGCGATCCAAAAAACCCATATGCTGCTGCGAAAGAGTCCGCTTTTCGTTCCGTGCAAAACTATCGTGAAAAATATGGCTTATTTGCGTGCACTGGTGTTCTTTTTAATCACGAAAGTCCTTTACGACCAGAACGTTTTGTAACTCAGAAAATTATCACCGGAGCCTGTTCCATCGCACGGGGCCGACAAAAAGATCTTCATTTAGGCAATCTCTCGATCGAACGAGATTGGGGATGGGCTCCAGAATATGTTGTCGCGATGGAAAAAATGCTTTCCCGGGAACAGCCAGAGGACTTTATTCTTGCAACGGGGAAGCAGACATCGCTTCACGTCTTTGTTTCTAGAGCTTTTGAAGCGGTCGGTCTTTCCTGGAAAGACTATGTTGTTCACGACAAGCAGTTTGTCCGGTTACAGGATAGCTGCCATCCACACGCCTTAGTAAGTGAAACAACTGATCGCCTTGGATGGTCAGCAACTATCCAGATGCCAGAAATTGTAAAACGTCTGATAGAGGCTCGCAAAAATTTGGATAAAGCCAACTACTCGGATTCATGAGTTTCTTCACTGGTGGTTAAAACAGTTTCGAGTTCCAGAACCGTTTTAGGAGAAGAACATTCGAGCCCGCTGTATGCGTCACGGCAGATTTGATGCATAAGCGTATTCGATTTGAGATACAATGGAAAACCGTGCTCACGACCAATAATACGTCGTGCATCTACTGCTGAATATAAAATTGTGGGTGGCATCCATCTTCGTGGCATACCTTTATACCCGAGTGCATCAACCTTTGTACGGGTATCTAGGAGATGAAAAAATCGTAACGCATCATCTCGTGAATTAATGGTGAGTGAAATACGATCTACGCATGCAAGTGTTTCACGATATTTCCCACACGGTGCAAATGCATCACACCGAACTGCGGGTGCTACAAAAATGAGCCGTGTGTCGCCCGGTCGGCTTTGCCAAGGACTGACCGGCCTGCCTTCGTTTTCTGCCGCAACGAGATCCTCCAAAGCCTCAAGCGTAATAAGTGCACCGAAACTGTACCCGATAAAGACGACAGGACGCTCAGGGTCGATTTGGCCGAGGAGCCATGCCAGGTAGTGTCCCTCCGTAAAACATCGATGATATTTGTTTCGACCATCCTTCAATAAGCAGCCATCCTGCTGACTGGGCCAGGAGTAAATCATCAACTGTGCGTTCACAGCATTAGATGCGAAAGCATTACAACGCCTCGCAAGACGTATACCCTGTTGTTTTGCTGACCATGCATCGTAACGGTTGCCATGCAGGAAAATGACAAGAGGTCCTTCTCCTGAAAGCACACTTCCAATGTCGTCTGAGAGCCATCGACAGTTGGCCGATTCGTAGCGTTGTACAGATGGATTGACTACTTTTGGAAAATGACAGATTCCAGGGAGATGCCTCGTGCTAAAAACCAAGATTTCTGGTTCACAGCACGTCTGTCCTTCATCTGGTGACCCGAGGGCGGGCCCGACAATGGACACACACAATCCGAAGGCCAAAGCCATGCCGGATAACTTGCGTAATCCATACAATCTGATTTTTTGAATGTGAGTCCCTGACATCAGCGTTGAACCACAGTCCGTTGAAATAATGTATTTAAACCACCCTATTCACCGTGAAAATGATGGTTTGTGAAACAATGCGGTTTCCGTAAACCTTAACGATCACCTTCAACCCTAGCACGGAAAAATTGGTGAGGAAACAAAAACCTTCCGTCACACCATGAAAGCGTGGGGTAGGGTTGCTCAGCGAGAGTGCTTGACTGTTTCTTTCTTTTGATTGCAATTCAGTCACTCAGAACTTCGCGATTTTATTTTGCTACACCGGGAGGTTCCCCTATGACACGTCTTGTTTGCCTGCTGACTGCACTCAGTTGTTTGGTCGTTTTACCAGGATGTAGTAGTTGCTTCGGGAATAGTTGCAAAAGACCATCTTTTCTTGAGTTCCGGAATACGAGTCGAGGACTCTATCGGAATAACTGCAATGCACCATGCGGTCAGGCACCATGCGAACCGTGTGGGACCGCCCCTTGTGGCTGTGAACCATGCGGAAGTCCTACGCCTTGTTGCGAAGGTGGAGTAGAGAGCGGCACGGTCATTGGCCCCACTCCTGTTATGAGTGATCCAGGCACTTTTTCTTGATACAAAGTGCTTTTCAGCTCGATACGACGATGCACCGCTCTTGCCGGCCACGCATCGGGTCCTGCGACACAGTGGGTGTTCGCTCCCGATTCGAGCGGTTCATCGTCGTATCGAGTTGACTCTGGGCTGGATTCTTCTCCAACCACTCATTTTTGTGCTGCTTCGTAGTTATACTCACCGTCATGTTTGACAATCTTTCCAATTCACTGACCTCTGCAATCGGCACGCTTCGTGGCAGAGGAAAACTTTCTGAATCGAATATGCGAGAGGGCCTCAGTGAGGTTCGAACAGCATTACTTGAAGCTGATGTCGCATACGATGTTGCAGAGACATTCCTTGACCGTGTTTCTGCCGATGCCATTGGAGCAAAGGTTCTTGATGCCTTGGATCCTGCACAACAACTCATTGGTATTGTGCACCGCGAACTAATCAATCTCATGGGACCGGTTGACCATGAAATTCCTTTTCGTTCAGGCGACACAACAATTCTTATGCTGTGTGGACTTCAAGGATCCGGCAAGACCACGACATGTGGAAAACTTGCTCGTCGCCTCAAGGAACAGGGAAAAGGTGTCATGCTCGTTGCTGCTGACTTGCAACGACCTGCTGCAATTGAGCAACTGTCCGTACTTGGTGAACAGATCGGCATACCAGTACACACGCCTGAAGACCAACCCGACCCCGTTGCGGTTTGTAAGGCTGGAGTAAAAAACGCAAAGAAGGACGGGCTCGATGTTGTCATTCTTGATACCGCCGGCAGGCTGTCTATTGATGAAGAATTGATGGCTGAGCTATCACGTATTGATCGAACAGTTTCACCTGATCAGGT
>Ga0315315_10000659_pt1 | contig 29713 bp, 31 predicted proteins | sample M140m3416metaG_FD_203699 | JGI IMG/M metagenome (GOLD analysis project Ga0315315, IMG submission 203699) | Ammonia-oxidizing marine archaeal communities from Monterey Bay, California, United States - M1 40m 3416 | ecosystem: Environmental > Aquatic > Marine > Intertidal zone | place: USA... | reverse complement strand
TTTTTTGGGGGTCATGGTTGGGAACGGATGCTTGAGCCAGTCGGCATCTTGGTGGTGGTAATGTTCTCCTAATTTGTATTTCTTCATAACACTTAGTCTTCGATTAGTTTTAAGAGTCTGCACAGAATAGCAACTTTGCTCCGACCGTGTTCTTTTGCTTGTTGTGATACAAATTGATTAAAACAATCTTCTAAGTATTCTTCCTCTTCATCGGACCAAAAATCACCTTTTCGACGTTTTGACCATGGCAAGGTTTGCTTTCGCTTGTTTGTTCTTGGCATAACACTTATATTTCACTATATTATGTCTAGCGTGTATAACTACAACATGTCAAGTGTTTCCTACGCTCAAACCGCAACCATCGTCAGTGGTGGTATTCTATTGACGGGAGCTGGTGCTACCCTACTAGTTCCGCTTGCCATGTCTACGTTCGGCACCATTGTGTCAGGTGTAGGCACGATCCATGCTGCTGGTGGAGTTGCTGCTACGTTGCAATCGACGGCAGCTGCTTGCTCCTTCAGCAATGCAATGTTAGTTGGAGTTGGGAGTGTACCGATAAAGTATATAAAGTCTAAATTATAGTAATATTATTATTAAACAATGACCTTTGCGGATTTCGATACCTGCATGAAGACGCAGATTCAGTTAAGGAAGCAATTGGCGCTGCCCAAAAACGTGAAAGAAGATCGTATTTTTTGCAAGTGGTTTATGGAATTCATACGTTTAAAAGAGTTCTAGCTGTACCTCTCGTTTTTCAACTCTTTTTTTGCCAATTCGAAGCAAACATACGCGTTCCAAACGTTCATCTCTAATTTTGTCATGGATTCCATGGGTTCATCCAGTATACAATGGATATCAACCGTGCTATAACTACAAATACATGAAGGGCAAGATCCAGTTCCTAACACACCGCGACCGTTGCATAAGATACACTTATATGCTAAACTCATTTATTGTATGTATTGTTGTAATATATATGATAACAATTATAATTGATTATGTATTACTTCGGTTATACTTCAAATAATTTCCGTTTCTTACTCCAATCCTCTTCAACCGCATCATTGTTAAACTTTAACGTTTCAAACTCGGCAAAGCCATAGTAGGCAATCAAAAATCCGTCTGCAATATCGTCTAATTTATTTCTGCCTCTGACGCATTTCTCGAACAGCTTCATCTGTTTATTCTCGCGACACAAGTTCTTCATTAGCTCGATACCTTTCAATTTGCGTTGCTTGTAGCATTTCATTCCGCTATATCCAAAATAACGCTTAATCGTCTGTGGAGCAATGATGATAGAGTTTGGTGCAAAGAGATGCAGAAGGTGGGTTTGGCAAATTTTAAACTTACTTTTCATTTGCCTCTCTATGAGCACACCATCAAAAGGTCCGTATTTTTTTAAGTATCTTGCAAAATTTTTCAATTCCGAAAAGAATGGCGCTTTACGATCCAATGTAGCCACTCCAGCTTTAAAAATGTACCCATCAACGACAATACAATATCCGAGATTCCGACAACCAGGATCGATTCCCAAGATCTTCATGTTTTAAGTGTTATGGTGAAAGTCAAATTCAAGAACACTTGTAAGAGCAAAGATGCGGTTTATATAGAAACGTGGAAGAAGCATGTGAGTACGAAGCAATTGTTAAAGTTTATACCAAAAGAGAAAACGCGATTGTTTGAACTGTTGAAGGAGTCGCATGAAGGTATTCTATGTTTAAAATATTTTAAGAAGATCCTGTCTACGCATGGCAGTCGGGATCATATACTGTTTACAGGGACGATTGAGCAGCTTGGAAAGCACTTAGAGCGTCATCCTACGTTAATTCCATTCTTGCCACTACCACTTGTGCATAATGTGAAACGTATTCGCAAATCGTCGATTCAACGCGATATTAATATTATTTGCTTGACAAAGCACCATGCGTTGAATTGTGCAGGTTGTGATACCGCCGTGATAGGAAACAAGTGCAAAATGTTGTCTTGTGATTGTTCTATGCGTTTTTACCACGCAAGTTGTTACAAGAAAGTGGCATTGAAATGCAGTGTATGCTCCAGCGTGTTTACGAAATAAAGGGAAGCTCTAAAAATGTAGCATTTGCGCCGATGCTTGCACTTCTTGAATTACTTCATAGTACCAAAAATTTGGCACATTATTTAACATGTCTACAATTTTTTCATATACAACATTGCGAATTTTACTGTATGCTATACGAACGTTATTGGCTCTAGTTTCTCGTTCTTGTCTACTCTCTTCTATACTTGTTATCAAATCTTTAGTATAATAACGAAGATCTTCCCGTGTCAAGGTTTTTTTAGGATGTACGTCTTTTAGATGTAAAGCTCTATAGTCACTAAAACCCTTGCTCTTGACTGAAATTTCAATATAATTGGGGGGTTGATCGTCGGAATATAATTGCATTGCAATAAAAACCTTAGGAGATATAGAGCTAAACTGAACATCTGTAAAACTTATTTTTCCGTGACCGTTTGGAAACCAAAAACTGTTGAGTTTATTTTTTTTGCTGTAGGGAAGTTCTGATGTTCCGATTGTTTTTGCAATAAAGTCAAGCTTTGTTTCTTCGTTTAACTCTTTTGCGATCAGTCGTTGTTTTGTAGTCATTTCTTTTGTCATAACTTTGTTATATATAATAATTATATAAAACTACGACCGACATAGTTTGTAGAAAATGGAATCTCGATAAAAGCAGGAATCAAAGCATCCGTCTGCCATAATGGTGTCGGGGGTCAGCGGCATACGGCAATCGGAGTTGAATTTCTGGACGACCCATGACGGTGGATAGACTATTTTTTCGTACCACGACATTTTGTCGTTGCATACTGCTAAAATTTCTGCATTGTCTATTTGTTGATCGGCATTGCTGTCGAATTGTTTCAAGCAGGCAAAGGTTTCTTGTTTGGTGTATCGACAAGCGTGCGTGGAGGCGAGTAAAATAAGTAGTAGTAATAAGCGTAGCATAAGGTGTGTATATATATAATAGTATATTGATATATATATATACATTTAAGTGTTTTCCTTATGCCAGACAAAGGGATTCAATGTTGTTTAAACGACGCGCACTTGTCCAATTTGGAAGCCGAGTTATCGTTTTTGCGTAAGCTTATTGATGATATGAAAGATGATTTGGACGAGTATTCGAACAAATGGATGTTTGATTACAATAAGATTATTGCGAATCAAATCGTTGATATGACAGAATTAGTTCTGAAATATGACGAGGAAGCACCAGCATCTTTTTCTGTTTATCATAATATTTCGGGTCAATAATATTGAAATGTTGTAATTTTTCATAATTGTCTACCATTAATTGAGTAATTAAATGGTTGGTTTTTAGCGGGAAAAAGATGTTGGTTTTGTCGTTGCCTGGTTGCAGTTGAATAATTTCTTTAGCGTCCATGTAATGGTAGACGTTGTGGGTGGATATTCGCGAGAACACAATGCTGAAAAAGTTGTCTGGTATGACTTCTAATTTTGTTTCTACGTTTCGCCATTCAGGAGTATTGATTTTGTTTACTTTGGACATGAGGTAGGTATTGAAAGGAATAATTGATTTATCCCAATAGAATACTTGATCCAAACGTGTTTGCTGGCTTTTGGTCATCTCGCTATAGGTATGGTATTCACCAGACAACCCACAATCGTATGGAAATACGTATTTGTGTGGGTGTGCGTTGGTGACAATATTTTTGTACATTTGCAATCCAGCTAGCATACTAGTTTGCAGTGCCATCGGTCGTTTGTTCAGACCTAATAAATTGACACCGTGGTTGAAAAAGAAATACTCTCTATTGTTGCGAAAAAACCAATTGGTGGTGATGTCGGTGATAAATTGCAAATCCAATTCGGATTGATCGGTAATGTATTCTACTACTGCTTTTGCAGAGTCATTGATTAACGTTTTTGTATTGTTGCCTTCTATTTGTATTGTTGTCAGTTTATTATACAATTCAGACACAGTAACCTCTTCGGACAGCATAACTTTCCAAAACGGTATGATAAACTTATCACATGAAATGTCGTATCCTAAAATATGTTTGGTGACTTGCGTTCCCCATTCCGAATCCCTGTGCGTCGTTTCGTACACCGTAATGTTGTTGTACAATGGACTAAGCATAAATTTTTTATCCTCTATTTTTTTCTTCAAATCGTCTAATTTCATCTCTTTCATGTCCTTGATCCTTGATATGATGGTATCAAGGTTGCATGTCGTTTTCAATTCGCATAGACCGCGTTGTTTGCATAGCTGCGGGTAGATCCATTGCACGTCTCCCTTGCTAATTTTATAATTGGTTCGAAGCTCCACCAACAACCCTCTGTATATATTGTATTCTTTTAAATCAGGATACAAGTGATGGATGTAATTGGTCATGTCCTTGTCCAGGCAAAAGTTTGGCAACAAAGTGACACCAACTACATTTTCACGGCGAGGTTTAAAATATGCTTCCAAGGCATCAACATGTGCTTGAGGTTGTGGCTTAATAATGCCATGGTTTAAGGTGTATAATTCTGTATTAATCATCTTTGTTATGTTACGTAGGTAGGTATATATACTATTAGAATCTGTTGAAAATGACCGAACCAAAAACCTTACAAAATTTTGAATTTACGATTAAATTGCAGGTGTCTGGTGACGTCTTGCAAACGTGGGACGTGAAAAATATATTAAAAATGTTGTCTCGGCAACATTTGTATTCGCATCATGATTGGAAAAGCAACATCAAAGGGTTTAAAACAAAGAAAAAATACGATTGTGCTATATGCTACAGCACAATTAAAAGAAATCAAATTGCATACCAACCATCAAATTGTAGCCACGTGTATCATAAAAAATGCATCAATGAATGGTTTGACAAAGGGCCAAAGACGTTCGTGCCAACGTGCCCGATGTGCCGAGCAGATTGCCACATCGATTTTAAACATGAAAACTCGTATCGTGTACACTCCACCTACAATTTGGTCAACAATAATGTGGAGCTAGAACGGACCATTCAACGAGAGGGAAGTCACTATATTCGATATGATAACACTTAATGCTATGTTGTGCTAATTTATATTTAAGGACAAATCCCTTAAATATATTTAAGGATGCACCCGTCACTTTTTCGAGCACAACCAGAAATATATTTTTTTCGTTTGTACTCAAAAAAACTACAGGTCTATCCTTAAATGTTTTTAAGGGATTTGTTCTTAAATATAAATTAACATAAACATAGCATTGGTTATATGGGAAGAAATAAGAAAATGAACGCTTAGCATTATCGTAGTGGATCGTTGATGTTCAGAAGCAATTGCAACAATCAAGAGAAACATGGAGTGGTGTTGGACGAACGTGGCAAATTTCTATATCAGACAAAAGGAGAGGACGTGTAAGATGCAATTCGATAAAGAGAAAAGTCACTTGTCGGCACTGCAAAAAGTAGAATTCGAAGAGTCCACTACGAGAGCAAGTTCGGTACAGACCATTCCTGGCATTGGTAAAAAATCAAAGGAGCATCTAGAGAAACAAAATATAAAAACAATAGATGATTTATTAAGTGAAATACAAGATAATTTTACAACACTCGTAACGATTACTCCTAAGGTCGGCGTCAACAATCATCAAATATTTGATGCCTTAGAAGGCTACAGATGCATAAATGCCTCGAATACGATGGGCGGCGACGAATCCTGTAAACCAGAACCTCTATTGAATTCCGACAGCACCAGCGATGCAACCACTCTAGCGGAACTTAAAAAGTTAGATGCGTGTAACATTCAGTAAATGATAGTTTAATTTTCCTTTTTATTAATACTTTCTCTTCAAACATCGTTTATTCATCATAGATTGCTCCAATTCTATCTCCTTAATTATTAATGTTCCATCATATTTGTATATGTGCATGCGTTGTTGCACTTCTTTTGTTTGTGTATTTATTTGTTCAATATATATATATATATTACAGGTCAAATCGACTTATTCATTATGTTGAGTGCATTAATAATTGGAGCAAGTGGTACTGCTGTCGGCACCACCATACTCTACAAAGGCTATAGCTACATTCGCTCTGGGAAATCAGAGCCCTCTCTGGAAGATTTTTTAAAATTTCAAGACGTTAGAAGCACCTTAATAACGGTAAACAATTTTCTACTAAAACATCCTAAAGAATATAACGAATTAAGGAAACAACATAAATTAATTACGAGGTATGTGCATGATATTGACCAGCTAGTGAAGTGGCGGAGAGAGGCCTATTATCGATACTTTACATTCACGGGTGAAAACGAGTTGGTACGGCAATTGAAAGAGGAATGGATTATTTTTAAGGTGAGAATACGCGTCATAAGCGGTTTAAATACATTACAATTATATCATTAGTTAAAAAATATTTACTTTTGCTCCGCGTGGAAGCGCAAACGACAACCCTAATATAACAGCATAATAAACACCATACAATATCGATATGACGGTAATTCTTGTCTGTTGACATTCTTTGTTCTCGTCGATTTGTGCATTGATAGCTTCAACAAGTTTTTCTTTTTCTGCTTGACTTAATGTTCCATCGGCGTCTGTGTCAAAAGGATAGCCAACATCGCCTGGACGCAATAAGTTTCCACCAATAATGACTCCACCATCGTACGATGCTTGTGTCGCTGCTTGTGGGGAAATAGCAATACTGAACGCAATGTTTGCAGTTGCACCGAATTGACCAGCGCTAGAATCACTTTGTAATAGTTTTCTTCGTGGTTGACCCACGCGTTTTCTGATCTTGTTTCCAAGTAATCTTCTTCTTCTTCTTCTTAATTGAGCACCGTCCGCGGCAGCCAAATCGTAATCGTCCAAACAACTGTGTCCTTGAATAATAATTTCTGCTTTGATTGGCAAGATAAAATTGTTAGTGATTGGTTCCCAATGGTTTGCAATATCACCCACATCGTCAGGATGGAAAATAAGAGCGTCCCACGCAGGACTGGACGGGTTCAATCGGTAGGATTTCTCTTCGTCGGTAATGCTAAACTGTTCAGGAGCATATACGGAATCCATGTCAAAATTGTACAAATTGTTGTATGGGCACGAAATGTGCTTGCTTCCAGTTGTGCGGTACATGTTGTTTTTCTGTACACAGATCTCCTTATCCATGTCCAGGGCGGACCCTATGCCATCCAGGTATTGCTCAAAGGCATCTGGACCATTAATATGGCTCAATACATTGGTCATGCACGACTCGGTATCATCGGAATGTGTTTTTGGTTGTGTATTGTCCCATGTGCACCAGGAGCAACCAGTGACTTTGGTATAATACTGAGAGTTCAAGCCTTTTACAGACGTTGCATCAATGCTTTTGTCGTCTATCACTTCAAACAATTCGTATGCTTTGGACCTTCCTGAAATGACTTTGGTCGTAACATCTACATCAATGGCGTAGGCGTCGGCAATAGCAACAGCTTGTTGTGCGTCGCAAGTGCGGCCTGCGGCCATCTTTTTGCAAGTGCAGGTTTGTCCAGCAACAAACTCAACGTGTGTCATGTCAACAACACCAGCACATTGATACATGCACTCTTCCAAATTATGTTTTAAAAGCGATCCGCGAGATGCCATTTGTGCAACATTTACAAGCACCAACTCTGCATCGAATGGAGCTCCGTTATCGCATTTTGTTCCTACTGGAGCAGCTGGGATTTCATTGATGCCAGCACAAGCAGCGTTTCCTACACAAGCAATTTGTGCTTCAGATAAAGTAGTTGCGGTGCTAGCAATTGCTTTGGTATTTGCAGAAAAGAAACCTGTTCCCGATGGTGCTACTGTATCGGTTCGATCTACACACTCAGTAACTAAATATTGCCCTTCTGTATCTGCAGTTATACCTGCATTATTCCCTGTTAACTCAAGGCATTGCCCTTTCTGAATCCATTCTTCACCATTCTCTTCACACGCAACTTTGGTCGTATGTGTAGCATCGCTACATGTTTCGCTTTGTTTTCTAAACTCACAATAGGATGCTTGGCTATTGTCCTCGCACAATTGATGGCATTCCGCAGCGGTCCAATTCAAATTGTCGGTATTTGCAAATCGATTAAAGGTGGATGCTACAGAGTTTGGTGTGCCTGTCCCGAATCCAACTTGATAAGCAGTGCATTGTCTTGGTTTTTCCGACACGGCTGAAATAGGGTCCATGGTAGCTGGCATAGTGCACTTCGTAACGGTGTCATAAGTAGCAGTTACATCCGCACCATTTGGATCTGTACATGTCGTAAAGTACGAATCAAACCAACAATTACGAGGTTCAAAACGATCTCCTAATGCTGATTTCGATCCAAATGCGGTATCGTAACCGTACAAAATAGTATCCGCAAATGCAGGCGATAAATCATCTCCGTGGGTGGCTAATCTCCTGCAAGGGACTACCTCGCGCACCCCACGGTTCAAGTCTTTTGCTTCTTTCATCATCATACTCTTAAAGTTGCGCACAATGGTTTGCGATACAGGGATTTGCTGGTTTTGTGGACCGAGCTTCTTGAAGAAATCTTCAGGAGCAGGTGCCCCAGCCTTGACACATGCATTTAAAACTGCTTGATTACCAGAGGCAACATTGTTGGAATCTTCGGGTAAATTGTTTGCATATGCATAAACAATATTGTTGTCGGCAACATTCCCAAAATCAGGAAGCGTCAATAAATCAATCAAACGAGTAATGGATAGAACATCGCAGGTGTCGTCGCTGTGTTTTGTTAAGATATAAAGATTGGTTAGTTGGAGCTTTTAATATTAAGGCAGTAATGTGGTGTGTACTTACATAAATAAATGGCCCTCTTGACCATACAGTGCTGTAGAAGTAATGTGTTGATTGTTAGAGTTAAGTTTAGGTGGCGCAAGTGCTTGAAATGGTAGAAAGTACTTACGGCGGTAGCTAGCCAACAAGAAGTAGTTATCTTCTTCGCGTTTCAACGAGAAGCCTGTGTTTGGCTTATGTGGACATTGTTCGTATACATATTGACAGGCATCCGTGCCTGTTTGCACTTCAGGATACGTGGTAGGGCTCAAAACATTGCCGTAACCATCTTTGCCATCGTTGACTTTTCCAACCAAGCAGTTGACCACGTTACGATGAATTTTGCCTAGTTGAATGTACGGCTCAAAGTACGTCAATGGGGAGTGCGAGCAAATGCTCAAGGTCTCGATGTGCACGTTATGAAGCTCTGGATCAAAGTTTGGGTCGTAGGATTGCACCGTGAAGACAACTTCTTCGGTCGTTAATTGTGGGTAAGTCAGGTCTCCCATGTCGCGCACATCTCTTACGCTCTCACTGTATGTTGATAAGAATGTTGTTGTTAGATAAAGTTTTGTTGTAGTTGGGTATGGTGCATTGTGTACTTACATTTCTCCAATACGATTGTTCTTTAACCATGCAATGACTTCAGTTCTGGATCCCATGCCTTCCAACGTCAAGTATTGATCAGGCTCAAAGTCGATGGTATCAATCAAGTTAAATCCAATGGAATACTCTACAAGCTCTGCTCCGTAGATGTTTCCGTAGCGTTGTACTTCTACAGGCAAATCGTAAAAGTCTAAATTAGTAATTTCTTCTCCTAACGATGGGATAATTTTCTTAACGGTCATGCCCAATTTGATATCTGGGTTGGTAAAGTCGAATCCAGCACATTGCATGTCTACCATTTTTGCTCTTGCTGGCAATTTGCCGTCTATTAGTGGGCCCATTGTGGAATCGTAGCAAGTAGGTGTATCATAATTACAAATTTGACAACGGTTTTCGGATGGGGTTGTGCATGTGGAGTCGTATCCAAATCCACTTGGTATGTCACTGCCACACGGACGTAAATATTTACAGGTTTGTGTCCATGTTTCTCCATTAATTACACAGTCATGTCTGTTGGTGAAGGCACCACTGCTGCAACTTCCTAAGTCTGCCCATAAGGATGCATCCGCTCCACATCCTGTTTGATCCAATTCAACAGGACCACATACATCTTTGGTAGTCAATGCAAATGAATCGTGTACTGTACTAACATCCGCTAATAAGTCTGTGGTTTTTGCGTCAAACGAGAAACCGTCACACGATCGTTCGCGTTGTGCAATTTTACAAGTAGCATCCAATGTTCTTGTGATGACAGCACCTGCTACATGTGGAGTCGCTGGCATGTCTGTGACTGTCGCTTTGTAGTCGTAAATACCCAAAGCAGTGATGGCGGTGGTTTTGAAGAATGTATGAAAGTCAGCGGTATTTGGATTTGCTGCTTGTCCACCTTCTGTATCGCAGATGGTACAGGCATAATTGCTAGAACCGTCGTCTGCTCGCGCCAATGCAAATGCGGTTTTGCTAGCCGCATCCGCTGCTGTAGCACATGCTTGTTGTCGATCTTCTTCTGTTGCACCTGTGACAGTTGTTGAAGAAGCATCTACGTCACAGGCGTGTTGCCCATTTATTTTGGAAACGGTTTTGGTGGTAACAGAACTGGTTTGTTCTACGTAAGCAGCTGCACTTAAAGCATAATCGCCATTATCGGATGTAGTCGTACATCCAGATAAAGTCACTAAATCTCCAGGACGGAAAGTATTTAGCACCCCGTTTCCTTTTTCGATAATAATTTCACCGTTTGCAGCACTACTTTCAATGTTGTATGTTGCAAATCCTGCATTATAATCTCCATGATTAACTTCAGACAACGAGTCTTTGATTCGGTCTGCATGAAGACGACCATCCTTGAAGGTTTGAAAGTGCAATCTTGAAGAGTGTTGTTGTTGTTGCGTTCGGTCCAAACAATCACTAAACAATTCAATCAAATACCTGGAATATATTTTACCATCTCCGTAATTTTCGCGGATATCTTGCACCGATTGTTGCAATGGTTCATCCGAAGAAGTAGCTGTTCCTAAATACGAGATAGTAATTAATTCGTCTTTCCAAAAAGGTGACCCTAAATTTGTGTTTGCTTCGTCAATACCAACATCACGTACAATGTATTCACCAATAACTTGCCTGATTTGGTTTCTGTCATCTCTTTGTTGTTGTGTTTCTCCACGGTAGGTTTCACCCATGCCACTTGCGCGGTAATCAGTTGCGTAAGAGTACGTCAAACAACCAGAAGTTGCGTCTGACGCTTCCACTAATGTACATTCTTGTTTGGTTTCTGGATTGTAGTAAACTACATCTTGATCCTCTAAACTTAATCGATGTTGCCCAACTTCGCTTAGCACGCAATCTTTGCATCCTCCAACTGGGGTATGACCTTCAGTCAACCCAACTGGGAATCCTCTAGGAACAATGGTGCTTGCACCTTTGCCTTCATTGTATAAATCTTTTAATCGTAATACATCAACGTAAACGGCCATGCGCACACGATCGTATTTGGAATTGTATGGGCCGTTTGCATGTTTTGCTTGTGGGTAATCCATGTGACCACACGTTAACCGTTCATCTTCGTATGAGATAGGTACAGTATCAGATGTATGCACGGTGGTCCAAGTTCCAGAATTAGCTTGACAAGCAGTCTGTGTGATGTGTTGTTTCAATGAATTACCATTCCCATCGACGCAAGAAGGACTTAATAACCTATAATCTTCATCCTTAACGAAACCAAAGGCGTGCGTTGCAGGTACGGCATCGGTCCACACGCCACCAGTTTCTGCTTCGCAAACTGTTTTATTTGCATACAAATGCAAGCTGTATACACCGTTGACAAAGCATGTTTCTGCCCGTCCTTCATGAATAAACGATCGGGCATCGGACCAAGCAAGGCCTGCACCAACACAATCTTTTTTATGTGGGTACAAATTAATTTTGTCTACTGCTCCGTCCATACATTTTGCAGCTTTTTCCACGGTGTTTCCAAACGGATTTCCAGCAAATTGATATCGTTCTTTTTGTTTATGAGACAAACAGACGCCACCTTCGGTGCTGTCTACACTAGTACCAGTGTATGCACCTGAATCGGACCTACACCATGCAGGAGATCCAGAAGCAACAATTTTGACCATTTCTTCGGCTTCGGTTAAACTGACTGCGGCACTAGTAGCTTGTGATACTGCTTCTTCTTTTTCGACCACTTGATTCACACAATCTTCATCATTAATGGTGATGGTGTATGGGTAATCAGGAATAAATTCTTCTCCAGCAGTGTTACGTAGTCCTAAATCGACTTTATCGGCATCAATTTTACCTGATTTTTGAATGGTGATGGAAGTACGGCACGTTTGGTAAGCATGTTGTGATCCTTTGTCAACGGTTTCTCCAACCCCCCAAAACCCTGTGATATCGTCTGTATGAGGCTGCACATCCCTAAAAACACCATTTGTTTCTTCAATGTTTACGTACCTTGTGTTTAGTAAGGTAAACAAACAATTTGGGCGGTCTAACGTAACCGATGTGTAATCATCAGCTTGATTATCCTGTAGTAGTGTGTCTTTTAATGCAGTGTAAGCCCCACCATTAAATGTATTTCCTGTCGCAGCAATCAAATTACATTCTTGTAATCCAGCATTTGCTTTGTACATGAAACCACCGCAATCTGCATGGTTGTAACAGGCCATTTTACAAGCTGTAAAACTAGATGCGTTAACATCTCGTAATTCTACAAGTTTTGCAGCTGCATCGACATTGAATCGATAAGTAGGGTATTCATGCCACGTTGGTCGGCAATGTCCAGTAACGGTATTGCAATTTTCCAATTGCTCGGTTGTCATGGACATCATAAATTTGATATGATTGTATGTTGCATTTTGGTCCACGTCAGTACCGTCTGGCAATTGTCTAGATCCTCCGTCAACAAAACCAATTTCGTCTTCGGATTGTGCCATTTCTTTAATAAACCGTTGACCTTTCATCATACCTGCAAAGAACCCGTCGCTTTTGATTTGATTAAAGAATGCTTTGCGTGTGCTTGGGTACAAAAACTCAGAGTCATCATTGTTTGCACAACGTTTGAAAGATCTTGTTTCATTATCTAATGCGGGTGCATCGTATGTACAATCTTGCTCTTTATTAACTGCGAAAAATTTATCAATGAAATCGGTACGAATGTCGTTAATTTGACGGAACGTTGAAATGGTGTCGTCTGGCATGGAGTGACAACGAAATTGCGACACTTTACCATCTGCATCCAAATCAATTGGGGTCCACTCGGCAACCTTGTGAATTTCAGATTTATTTTTTAAATCCGAAAAGTCAATGGCATCTCCTGATAGTGCCAAACGATCAAAGAATTTTTTTAGTTCCATAATGTTTTCACTATTCACGCTAGCTTCATCGATGCCTTCTCGGTTCGAACTTATTACAAATTTAGAATCAATAATTTTACCGACACTAAATATGTTCATTTGGACGGTTTCCAATTCGCTTAAGATTTCGTTCATGTTGGTTGCTAATGAAACAGGATCTTCGGTTTCAACGGACCATTGAAATGCTTCGTTGTCGTAACCATTTTCATATTCTCTAATTCCGTGTGGAAGACCAATACTATTTCTGGTTTTATTGTCGTAACTACCAACACCACACGTTGTATCAAGTAAGGTGTCGTTTAATTTAGTGCCAAACAATTCGTTTTGTGGATAATCACAGTAGTATGGTTCATCCACATCAGGGCAAGGTGCTAGCGGGTGCAACCTATTGTCGAATTTTCCTGACGTTGCATCTAATCGACCTGTGCTAGAGCATCGTTGCAATGTTCCAATGCGTGTAAAGGATGCAGATAACGTCATGGTATTGTAATTGTCCGAGTCAATATCAATTTGCTCAATGCGTGGGAATTGATTGCAAAATGGATCGTTTCTAGGACATTCGTCGTTGCCTAAGCGAGATGCAGTTTTAGTACCAGCAATACATTGTCTGTGATCGTTGGTTGAAAAAGTGTTTGACGTTTCGTCAAATGTGCTGGTTTCGTAATATTTTTTAACGTTGCGGATTGGTGCGACGTATGTAAATGTGCTTTCACACTCTGCTTTGGTGGAAAAAGTTGCTGTTACGTCTACCACAGAATTAGCAGCTGCTCCAGGCATTTCACATTTTCCTGCGATTCCCTCGTCTGGTAATACTTGTCCTAAGTGTGTGTTTTCAAATGTTGGTGTGCTAGTGCAAGTTTGACAGGTTCCTCCAAATTTACAGATAGAATTGCCTGTGCATTTTGTTAAGGAATCACATTCTCCACCACCTCCTAAATTATACATGTCTTCTCCCTTTTCGTTAAGGCATTTTGGTAAAATGGGATCGGTCCATGTACGCGTTATAGCATCGCATTCTGCTTTCACAGTAATGCTAATACCATTGACGTCTTGGCCTATATAATTTTGCATTTTGTTATCAATGCAGCCTCCTGTGCACGCCCCATGGGTTTGCCCAGCGGCAGTTAAACAAAAGGGATGTTCGGTTTCTACTAAACCTACGTCGTACATAGTGCTAGCTGCTCGGCATTCACACGAAAAATCAAGTTTTCGACTGCATTTAAATCGTTTTTCCGAATTAGTTGTTGATGGAAGATCAGCAAATGTCCAATTTTGTTGCTCGCTGAACTGGGCATTTGCATGATAAAGTGCTATCAACAATAATAGGTATATCATAAGTTTCATATCCAAATAGATAGCCTCACTGTAACTTAATACAGAACAATCAAACCTATATACTAATTTTTTAATAAAATATTCATCATTGTGTGTTATTATAAAAAATGCAACAAAATATAGTATGTTTAACAAGTGAGTTCATAAGCATAGAAACGCTCAAAAATATTATACCAACACGGCCAATGCTGCACCAGTATTTGGATATCTTTTGTAATGCCTCTATGAACTGTAAAAACGTAGATTCTGAAGCGTACATGGGCTACAAAATCCCTTTGCAAAAAATAGAATCCACATTAGTCAACCACCCAGGTCAAAGCATTGTCATCCTATCAAAAAACAATTACAACGTAAACTTTTTAAGAATGGAAGAAAGCATTATGACACGATACCCAAAGACTAGTTTTTTGCTACGAAATTCAACAATAGAACAAGACGGTAACGATACACTGCTTGTTTCAAAAGATGGCTTATCCATTTTATTTGTTTCGCTATATAAGACACTAAACAACGTCGTAACCATCAAAATAGAATGAAATCTTTATTTTTTTCCACAGGTGGTATACACCTTGCCACCATGGCTGGCATGTTAGGCGGTGTATTGAATCATGTGAGCGATGCAGAACATTTTGGGGGCATTAGCGCGGGCGCATTACTGGCCTCGTTGTGTGCGATCTATGGACCGATTGATGCATACGACTTGATGGTCAAGCACAGCCATGACTCCTTCTTAACACCAAACTATTCGCATTTTAATTCTATTTTAAGTTTTCTTTTTAAAGACAGCCTCTTAAACTCAAACCATTTAACTAGCATTGTTAAAGAATTGGTTCACAACAAACCGTTACGGGCTACGTTACACATTGGTTATACCAATAAAGAGACAATGCAGTATGAACCCGTCACGTTTGAGAAAGGCACAATCCCGAAAGACTTGCACAAACACATTGTTGCCTCCATGAGTATTCCACTAATACTCCCAGCTGTAGAGATTGATGGCAAAAAATTCATGGATGGTGGAGTGTTCCATTCGATACCCATAGAAGCAATCAACCATCTTGTTTCCAACTATGCGGACAAAGAAGAACCGTTGGACCTGATGATATTGGCTTCTAAACCGTTTAATTATGCATTGCATCAAGACAAAAGTAAACATTCATATTTTAAAACGGTATACGACGCATACAAATATGCGCAAGGCTACGAGTGCATAAGCATACACAACGACAAGCAATTATTGGACGAAATATTAAAAAATGCGGGATTAAACGAGAAACATATTAATTATCACTTGTACTGTGTCACACAGCAAGATGCCGAAAAATGGAATAACAAAATACCATTTGATAGCTATGGACACATTAAGGGAGAACACATCGACGAATTGGTTAATTTAGGGAAACAAATTGTAAAAGATATACAATTAAAGAATTTATTAAAATTTTAATTATTTAAACCACCGCACCATTTACACACACTTTCATGTTAACAATTCCTGAAGCAGTCCATACTTTAGCCGCTACGCCTGCCATCGATGCTTCAACGTCTGGGACAGCATATCCATTTCCACGTAAAATTAATTCCGTACCCAAACATTGCGCTTTGGTGTGTAATGGTTCACAAAATTTTTCGTTACCAGCGTCGGTTAGTGCCCCTTGCCCATTGTAGCGAGAGCAGTCCGCAACGTAAGTAGCAGTATAGGTCCCAGAACAGTAACCCATCCAATTGTCTCCATGACTCGTGCTTCTATACTCGTTAAACGGTGCGACAGCGCCCGAATCACTACATGACCACTCTCTAAAGTTTATTCCTGCTTCGCACGCTCCTACCACTTGGATAATAACACCATTATTATCACTGCAATGCAAACCAGCATCGTTTGTTTCTTGGTACATTGGCATGATACGTCCCGCGGATTCCACTTTAGTTGCACTTAATGTACCGTCGTTACTGATGGAAGCAACATTCTTTAAAGCTGTCCACACGTTACCAGCAGCTTCACAAGTTGCTTCGTCGGTATATGCTGCATTGGAACAGTGGTTGCTCTTTTCCACATTTAAAGCATTTGCAGCTGCATCCGTCAATTTAATGGTCTTTGCTTCAATACTACCGTCAATTAATGCAGCTACGCCATCGACTGGTGTCCATACACAAGTTTGGTCTGCCACCGCACTCACTGTACACGTATCTCCTGCGCATTGCAATTTGGTTTTTGTTCCTGAATCGTCGTTACAAGAGCCACCAACAGTTTTTAAACCAGCCTCAAACGAAGCCAAAGCTGTGCTCGTTTGTGCACCGCGCAATGTAGTCGCTCCGCTAACATCCAATGTGGTAGACACCACAATTGAATTAATACTAGCATCGCCTTGGCTTGTTAAGGTAAATCCATTCGTAGTGGTAGTTGTACCGTCCAACACCAAGGTAGTAGAAACGGTTAAATCTTTTACGGAACCTGCGTTTGTAACTTCCATGCTGTTCAACGTGGCTTTACCAGAGGTTTGTAGGGTACCATCTTTGGCAAAATCGACGGCCCCACTCGTAGTGGTAGTGCCTAAGGTTGCTTGGTACACTTTTTGATTAGCACCATTTACAGTTGTTTTTGCGTCTGTACCACAAACTCCACACCAATTTGCACTACTATGATATTCAAATAAACCAGTTGCACTTGAGCCATCCTTCCATGTAAAACCAGTAGGACAGTTAGCAGAAGTGTGCACTGCGCCAATATAAGGGTTGCTGTTAACGTCTGATTTGCAGTAACCATCATTTTCTAAGACATAGTATGTCCAACTTGCACAAAGTTCAATGGTCATGGTAACACCAGTAGACGAGTCTCCAGTATTTGAGAATATAGAGTTTGTATTTAAAAGAGGACTTGTACACTTCTCATCATCGACTACGTGTGCATACGAGTCAGCTGTTGTGGTCGTAACACCAGTGCCAACCTGCAATCCTTCTTCAAACATAGCTTCTTTCTTGATGATCACGTCGCCTTCCAACGTAGCTGCACCTTTTAAGGTGGAGGCACCAGTTACCTCTACGGAAGCAGCCGTAGTAGCTGCTAAAGTTGAAACCCCAGCGGCTAAAGTTCCAGTGATTGCTGCATTGCCTTGCACGGTCAAATCGTTGGATGCGGTGACGTCGGCAACTGCTAACGTTGTAACACCAGATACTGCACCTGCGTTAACGGTTACAGCAGATACGGTAGCAGTGCCTGCAATCGATAAATCGCCAGCGCCAGTAATAGTGGACGAGGCATCCACTGTAGTTGCTTTTACAGTAGATGCGGTAGTTGCACCAATTGCAGATCCGTCGATGGTGATGCCTGATATGGAACCACTGTCAAAATTAACATTTGTAACGGCTTGGTTATTGAAATCTGCTCCAGCAGTCAGAGTTTGGAACGTGATGCCTGTACTGGAGACGGTCCCTGTGGTCTTCAGATTACCTTGTTCAATGTTTAACGTACCATAGACTGAGATAGCAGAACCTGTTGGTACGACCCAAGATCCTTCTAAGCGACCACCACCTTCCATGGTAACCGTCTTTTTTATTGCTACCAATGCATCTATATTGGTGGTACCATCTGCACCAACTGTAAATAAATTGGCAACATTAATACCACCATCTAATTTGCTCAATCCATCGACTTCCAATGCTTGGCGAACAAATACATTCCCTTTTGCTTCTACTTCACCATCGACTTGTTTTACTTTAAATTGATGGTCCACACATGGTGGGTTTGCACAACTTGTATCAATGACCAACAAATCATCTTCCATTGAAACCGATGCTGCACTTCGAAGGGCTCCGTTAGAAGCAATTGTTACCTTACCATTAATATCCAATGCGGAAGCAGTTACTTTACCATAGGCTTCCAACGAACCTTTTGTTAATACATCACCTGTGACGTCTGTTACAGAAAATTGCCCTGCATCGACGGAAATGCCTTTGTCTGCATGGACAACACCGTGAAAGGTGACATCGCCTGTGACATCGCCTAGTTCCGAAAAGGCAAGCTTTGCACGAGTATTTGCATCTTTGCCAGCATCTAGACTTATTTTGCTTAAATCCAACACGGCACCAGCTTCAAAATCTAATGTACCATATTGCTTGATTAGTAATGTTCCAAAGTTATCATTACCGTTTGCATCTTGGCCTTCACCTGAGCCATGCACGTTTAAACTTGCCCCATCTTGAATGTCTAAGGCGCGTGAAGAGGCAATTGCCAATCCTCCTGTTTTTACATTTTCTATTTTAGCATACAAGTCCGTAACGGTCGCATCATAGGAAACCTTAGCGAGCTGCTCCATGCAAGGCACCTCGGCAGCGGCATTACAACAGTCTGAGTTGTAGAATAAATAATCGACCTGGCTACATAGTACAGGGTTGGTAGTTGCGGAAACGCCTTGGCATCCAATGATAATAGCAGCGACAAGGGTAAACATTTTCATTATTGTGTATCTTGTTACAGTTATAATACGGTTATATATACAATTTCAGTAAATGACTTTTAATATATTCCTGTTGAAAGTAGATTATATAGGTGGTTTCAATTTATAGCAAGTACCACCATGTTGGAATGGAAACTTGCTTGTGTCTATTTCACCATAGAAGACCTTGTACAGTTGGTCCAATGTTGTAAATATTTACGCGAAACCCAAGAAGAAATGTACATGCCGTATTTAATAGAACGAATGAAACTAACCAACGAGTATTGGTTGGATCTATTCGCGCATCCATACGATAAGTACAAGATGGAATATTACGAATTTAAACAAGTAGGAGAGCGATTTGCCAAATTGTTAAACTACCAATGGCAACCAACACGTTATTCATGGAAAACCTTTAGCATCTTGTATCATTTGAATTTTGAATTGACCCCTATTTTGCCTATTCCGAAAAATACAACCATGCAGTCTGGGACTGCTGTAATCGCCCTCCGCGTTCCTTTGCACACACTTTTGACGCAACATGCTAAAACATTAAAAAATTACAACAAAGAAAAGGCAAGCTATTCCTGCTTTGAAGCAAAATTGAATCATCAGTATGAAGATCATATTTTAAAGTTAAAAAACGTGCAGCACATTCTTGACAAAATTCCTCGCGGACTTCGCGGTATTCAATCCAACTTAACCAAACGAAAATTTATACATGAAAAATCAATGTCCGTCAAAAGGCTATGTGGCACATTTACAAAGAAGGTAAGTGTTATCAGGACATTGCAAATCAGTTTAGACAGAGATACGCAAATTGTAGATAAGAAAAAACGATCCGTAGAAAAGCAAAAAATACATTTAGTACAAATTGAAGAAGCGATACAACAAATTAGGAAATATAAATACGCATATATTCGTAGCGTCCATTTAGACACAACAACATGACCAACGTTTTGAAGGTCAATGATGTCACCCATCACCACTGGTATGTATTTGATATAGCAAGTACACCAAACACAACCGTTGTAGACTTTTTCATCCGATGCAAAGGGCTAGACGCAAATGGCAATCGTTTGGCGTTTGATCGAAGGTATTTGTACAGGTTCAAACGTGGTATCGAGGAACCAATCGATCCAAATACCAAGTGTCTGAAGCCTGAAACCATTTGTATCTCGTCTAGTCCGTACGAATATGCTATGCAAAAGCATACTATCCCAGTCCATGCTAAGTTGACATGGCTGAAAGGATTTAAAATCATGAACGTCCCATCCGATGGAAATTGTTATTTTCATGCCATCGTTCAATCTTTGTATTTTCGATTTTACGACAAACTGAACGCATGGAATACCACAAAGGACTTTGATTTGTCGTTTGATTTTCAAATGCACCAACCACCAACCGTGCCTCGATTTATAACAGAAGATGCTTTATTGAGAGACCAAGCTCCTGATCAATTGAGGTTACTGATTGGATATTACATGGTGATGTTTTATGGGTTTTGGGACAAGGACATAGAGGCAAGTAAATACATTGAACATTATTTTGATGCACGGAAAGAAGAACATTTGGTGCATATAAACAGCAAGAGCCCAGATTCATTGTTTAAAGAAATTACTATTGATACTAGTTTTTTTACAGATAACTTAACAACTCCCGATTTTAAAGATGTGCCAGACCAATTATTAGAAGGTTTGTATGAAACGGTGCACGGTAAACCCTACCACCGAAGTAGAAACCAATGGGGTGGAGACCAAATTATCACACAATTTGTCAATGCATTGTTTGACGTAACTGTGATCCAATACGACGATGATACCATCAATGCTAACTTTGATAAGCATGGAATTGATCCCCTACCAGACACCGATTGTATTATTTTATATCGCAAAGACGATCATTATTACTGGTTTCAACCTCGATCGGAGACCATTGAGCAGGATACCATAGCGTCGATTGCAACAACTTAACTTTTGTTAGATGCTGCTCCAAACGCTCTAATCGGTAGTCAAAAAATACTAAATCCAAGTACATCTTGTCTAATTTCGCTTTTATTTTTTGTTCTTTTTGTTTCAACTGCTCCATTTGATACACCTTCTCTTCCACCGCACCCTCGTATTCCTGTAGCTCGTTCATTTGAGATTCCAAAGGTTTGATCCCAAAATGATGCCCGTCAATCGTATATTGTAATAAATTATTTATATTGACCGTATTTGCTCGATGACCCATTAAAACACTAAACATCGCTTTTTTTCCACAACCAACGCAAAAGATAGATATCGTCGTATACAATAAATATTAATAGGCCTAAATAGGCAAGATGATACACCGTGCGATGCATCATCCAATACTGTAAGGTCCAATTGATAATGCACATCGCGGAATATACATATTTTGCCAGTTTTTTTACACCTGCCACGTCCCCCGCCTCAAAACATAATCGCAACCCTAAATATGCATTAACAGGGAAACACAATGCCGAACAATACGTGTAGACGAAAAGCATTTGCCCCACGGAGCTGTGTTGAAAATCCGTCATGAACGTTGCTAATAAAAATACAAAGGTCACCGTGTGGTGCAGGCGGGTGCTAGTTGGTAATTCTTTCACTTTGTAGAGACCCATAATGTCGTTGGAGCAGTACAAACCAGCAATGCTTTGTATCCACGCGTTGGGCCAATAGTTGTACCATGCACAGACCATAAGCGGTAAGCCAATGATGCTCAAGACGCACAAATACACGGCTTTGATTAAGTTTTTGACGACGTAATGCTTTTTTACATCGCTTAAACTACTAAAGTTTGGGGTAACATCGTCCAAGTGGTCAATCAAGATAGGATAGGCTCGATGGATGACATAGCATGAACACAGAAAAGGCAAAATCGGGAAGAACATTTTTTAACTTCCGAAGGCCCCTGATATAGAAAAAAATTATCAAATATATGTATATATGGGCTGCCCTAGTAATGTAAGATTATACACATCATACTATAACAAATTCATTATGGCAGATTTACTTAACGCATTATCATTTTCTCATGGAATGACGTTAGTCGTACACGCAGTCAGCTTTGGCTACGCTTACCATTTTATGGACAAAGTACCAGACTCTGAACATTACACATTGACAGAAATTGGAGCAGATGGCGCTGTTCCTGTTACAGACGGTCTATTCAAAAATATGAATCCTATGACCCTTATTCTAATTATGAACAGCATTGTAGGTGTCACTATGTTAGTGCATTTGGGAAGAAGACTGAGTGGTCAACTTTCAAACATTTATGGTAGCATGTGGATTCAACTTTTACATATTTTAGCGTATGGTATTTCACATTTCATTGCTATATTATTGGTTGCTCTAGTTGCTGGATTTAGAGATATTTTGTCAGTTACCATTATATTTACCTCGGCTCTTTGTGTGGAAGCTTTACAACACTTATCTGCTAATCCAGCAAAACCAGATTTGGGAAGTTTGGATAACATGTCCAGAGGCTTGGTCGGATTGTTTGCTGGTTTACCAACATTGGTTGCGATTATTTTAATTGGTATTGCACTTGATAAACAAGACCTTGATTATTCAGGACTGGCTTTTGCAAGTCTTATTGTTCTTGAAGGAATGAAATTCCTAACAGAAGCGGCTAATTACTTATTTTCAGCCATTCCAGTCCTAGACGACTTATTTAAAGAAGCATTTGATACCAGAGTTGCACACTCCGTATACGATGCATTGCTAAAAGTATTCATTGTTTGGTTTATCCTGTTAGAAAAATTGGAAAAATCAGGTGGTATCGATGGTGAAACAGATTTATCTTCATCAGGAAGTACAGTCATTGGGTGGGTTGGACTTGCTATTTTCATAATATATTTGGTTTATTCTTTTGCTGCGCGTCCTCTTGGATTACCAAAACTTTCAGCTCCAGGTATATCCAGAGAGGAATTCCCATCAGGAACCATGGAAGAGAAATCACGCATGTTGCAAGTTGCATAACTTTAAGTGTTATGATTCTTGTACCGTTTGAGTTTCTAACCTTAGCAGGGTTCAAACCTGCAGAACATTTAAATATAATTTATGATAAACTATGTATATACAATAAACGTACTACGCACCTCTCTTTCCAACAACCCATCGGTGTCTACATCATGCTCTCCCCGTTTCGCTACTACGTCATCCAAAATGCATCGCAAAATATATTTGTAGACGAAGCACAATTTAACCGCATCCCGTATCGCCCAGTGCAAACCTACAGGATTGGCCCTCGCAGCGGCTCGATGCACGATTATTACCACGACGATTTTTTAATGAACGCCACGCAAGAACAGTGTTTGGATATCATTTATTTGGTATTTAAAATCGACAAAGGGGCGTATCACGTGACGTTGGAAGGGACTGTGGAGGGGTTGAGCTTTGAACAGGCAAGTCGTATACAGATTATTGCATTGTTCGCAGGTCAAGATGTTATTATTAAATCGTCATTTGCAGGCAACGTCTGTATCTTAAATGCCGATGAAGATATTCAGATTCAAGGGCCATTTATGCCCGATCAAAACATGTACGGAGTAGATGTTACAGTGAATGGAAGCGTGGTAATACGAACAATGAAGCAACTTTCTATATCGGAAAGCATTTACAAAATTGCGATTATTTAAGTGTATTAAAATGACGGTCCCAGACACGGTGTATTATACTACTACGGCGTACAACACGGATATCAATGCGACCATGGCTCTATTGGAAGATAAAGTACATGCTTGTTCTTATTACGTGGAGATTGCCTGGTTGGGCAACAAAAATGTCGAGGAATGGATGCAAGAGCGGCGGGAAGAGCGGCGACAGACTACGGTATTTGAGTTTGTAAAAGTAACAGCGGACCAAGAAGAAATTGATAGTGGAATTGTGTGTTTGATAAAAAAGTTTTAAGTGTTTTAAAAATGTTATATTCTCGTAAATCGAGTGTCAGTATGTTGGAGTACTTTATCATCGTTCCAATATTAATAGTTGTTACTGCGTTGTGGTTATTTGGTTTCTATTTATTTGTGCACGTGGCAGGAGCTGTACTATTGATAGCACACCAAGAAGTGTTCACATGGAACGAGCCCACGGTATTGGAGGTAATAGGAAAGACGATTGGGGCGTTCTTCCTGTTCCATTTGGATAATGTGCTCTTGTACGATGTGTATTTCACAATACGGTGGATGTATAATTTTTTAATAGTTTAATAGTAAATATATTTTATTTGTTTTAAGATTGGTACAATATGCTGGTTGTTGCACTGCAATACAAATGTAACGACTACTTCTGTCCCGTCGGTAACGTCGCTAGGCTTTCCTATCTTATCTATAGCTTGGTGGTCTATGTCTTTGACTACCATTTCATTTGGAAAATTAAAGTACGTGGTTTTCAATTTTTTTTGCTTGGTATCTGCGTATTGGATCATGATATTTTTGATGTATTGCACATACTCAATATCTTCAAGATAGAGCCATACGTTTTGCCGCCGCACTGTAAATTTTTGTAGTCGTACAACGGGCGTTTGAAATACTTTGGGGTCGCATGATTTGAAGCGCATGTCGCATAGAAACCCGTCGATGACGTCTAGGCAAAACCCGTTGAAATGCATTACGATACTTAGGTACTTTGATTTATCCCAATAAGTGTTTTGGTGTTGATTGTGGAGGTACATTTTGGCGAGTATTTCCCAGCACGCCTTCCGATTCAACATTTTGTTCATAAAATTACAAGTACATAATAGTCGATGAATCAGAGCTATATCGTATTGAAACAACGAGTAAACTATCCTATCGATCGATATGACATTTGGGAAATGATTGTCCATGAATGGGATGCAATATTGGAGAGTGATGTGTCAACGTATGCAGGTTTCGATACGATTTGCGGGTCCAGGTTATTTGAGTCGTGGATGAAGGGGCGAAAAGGTAGTGGTCTAATAAAGAATGATTTCGTAGCATATACAGAAGTAAAAAACACAGCAAATAGAGTGACCGTGCATCTGTTTAATACACTTGATGAAATAATCAGCAAGAAACAATTTGATGCTCTGTTTTTGCCTACTCGCTACCTGACCCGAATGTCGTTGCGCGATGCTTTATTGTATGAACGTCAGATGGGTTGGAAATAAGGTCCAATATATAAATTCCTCTATCCGTTTCTTCTAATAGTATTTGCAATTCGGAATAGACGGCGACGTCTTTGATGTACGTAACTTGCAATTTTTTCAAGCCTCTATGCGATTTTTTGATCAATTCTCTAACTTTTTTCCTTTCTTCGTCGGTTAATTGGACCTTTTTCAACAAGTATTTGGCGCTGTCGTACAGCTGTTTGATATTGTCCAACGTGATTTGTCTAGAGTAGCCGTAATAGAATCGAAAGACACCTATTGGAATGAGTCGATAGTCTGCTGGTCGTTGAATGGCAAACAAGTCGCCTGTGGTCATTAAGTAATCGTCGGTTTGTACTTTTGCAAGGGTTAATAAATTGACAGAAACGATATGCAATAATTCTTGTGGATCTTCGTAGCAATCAATTAATTTTTGCTTGTCTTCCCGATCTACACTAAACATGCTTTTTCAATGCATTCATACTTTGGAGCGCAATTTATACAGACAGCAAAGTGATTGTAATTATGCGACGTAATTTTAAAATGCGACAACATGATACTGTTGCATCCTGCGCATTTCCATTGTTGATGGTGCGCAATAAGCTCGCGATTAATTGGTTTGGTTTGTCGAACGACCTGTTTGATTTGCTTTTTTAGAAATGTAACGATGGTAGCGTATTGAAAATAAAATAGTAAAATAAAACTAATAAGGAATATGCTAGAGGAAAAGAAAAGAATAACTACGTTTAGATTCATTCATACTTTTTTTCTTTTTAATTTTATCTCGCTCAGTGTTATATATTCATTTGTCCTCGTAACCTTAAACGACAACCATTTTTGGTCTAAATTTACCTCTATGTCTGCCACCAAATCACTTAATTTATTCAAAACATTCAATTGTTGAAACGACACTTTTCGAAGACTGGATACCGTAAAATGGTAGGTATCCCCAAACAAATTGATGTTTACCTTGCAAGCTGCTGTTCCCCATGTCCATTTGTACAATAATTTTACTACTTCCAAACACAAACGCGCATCGGATTTGTGAACTTTTGCTTGTTCAATAAATTTGGTAGCGCACGTTTCTATCTCCAATATGTTTGGTCGCTTCTTAATGGTAACGGGCGCCCGTTCCGCATCTACTTTATGGATCTGGATTTCCAATGCATTGGCATGAATCAACACTTGTATCAATTTAATCTTATCGCTTAGTAAATAAATTTTCTGTAACGTATGAAAGTCGATATTGTTCATGTTTTTAAAGATACAAACGATTCTTGTATTCAAATTATTGACGGAAAACACCGTTTCTTTGTTTGGAAATTGCGTCAAGATAGATTGAATGATGTTGCGATCGACGCGTTCAATATTATCGTTCAATATATCGCGGGTCTTTATCTTTGTAATGGTTTGTGGTTTCACATAAGGTTGTAACGAGTTGGTTTCCATATCAACAGTAGAAAATAAATCCAGACAAAATTTGGAATATACTTATACCATGCACATATTTTATAGCTACTGCCACCAGAGTTCATTTTTTTCTCCCTTTTTGGTTCATAGTACACATTCATTGTCATTATTTTGTTCATCGTATCAATCCCAATCTCCACATGATCCGCTCCGTAACTGTTTAAAATGTGTTTCCAAGCATCAATTTCGGATTGGGAAAATTCATACACATTCACAATTTCATAAATGATGCCTGGTTGACTGCTTATGTATCCAACTACCTGCAACTCAATGTCTTGATTCGAAGAGTGCTTAAATGGATACAAATGTTTCTTTACGTGTTTCGTCAAGTCCTCAAACGCAGATTCGTCAATGTCCCAATTCGCTAAATGACTCATTTTATCTACAAGACAACAGCTGAGTTATACTGTTGTTTAAACAATTAAAAATTACTAACGCAAATATGGAATGCTCCATAACAGCTGCAGCGCATAAATATTTAAAATAACAAACGGCATCACAAACGGCAAGAACAAGATCAACAGGTAAGACTTGAACACCATCATCACAAAAAAACAAATGGGCATGCTACTGCTCCCCAACAGAACCAATGCATGACAAAAAACAAGCAACAACTCTTTTATTACACGCGAGCAAATCATTTTTTTGTAACCAGGTTTGAATTTGCTGCAAATGCTTTGTTTTCCCAATAGTGATAATTACTCCTGTACACCGAAACAAATTTTACTATGTAATAGCAGGCCAATAATGCTGCAATGAAATTCATAAAATTTAAAACACTTATTTTCTTTACACGTAACCACTTTGCAATACCAATCGATCCATTTCATCGGCGGAGATTTCTGTATTTTGGTCTTCGCAAAGCTTTACCTTCTTTTTTTGATACAAAAAATAGCCCCAATAGTAATACCCGCACGGAAAGTATTGCAATTGTTTAAAATGCTTGTAATATTTCTTTTTCAATTTGGGCCATCTACCAGGGGCCAAAGATTCATTGCAATTTCTATATACATCTGCCATTTCATCGTTGCGAAACTCGATTTTTAATATATTTGGCTGTGAAAAGCTAGCCTTGATAAAACGAAACCCACCCACGTACAAATAAATTGATTTTGTATCTTGGTCCTCGTAAGGCGAAACCCCGAGGGCCAGTGCAAAAATTTCATGTTTGAATTTCGATACTACATTCTTTAAGTACGAATCAGGGTCAATATTATCATTACGGTAACAATGCCATTCGGATTGCTCGTCGTAATCGTCCGTGTTTATACGCCTTCGCCAGCATGTTGCATAATTTCTAAAATAAGACGTCATTTGTAAACGTTTCGAGACGTTAGTTTATAGGCAAAAATGTGGAACCGAAATCTAGATCTAACAAGTGTTTCAAAAACTCAAGCCAATAAAAACTACCTTATAAAAATTGAGTATTTGCCATGCAATAGGTACCTTGGTCAGTTTAATCGGTACAGGAACATTCGATGGCTACATGTTACGCCTGACATGAACGGCACGAGAGAACTACACAGAAGGAATCTAAATGGCGACGAAATCAACTACATCTTTTACAAAAATGATGCGACGAGAATATGGATCAATCATTATAATGCTTGCTACGAAGTCATACTGCCTTACTTGAAACAAATTAAACAAGTGGTACGCTTAACACCCGATTTAAAAACGTACTGTTTCTACAAATGCAGCACGTTGGATTTAAAAATCATGCGGCAGCATCTATGTATGTAACTACTACTATATTTTAATAAATTATGTTTTATACCCGTCTCTATTATCCTTCAACCTGTGACAATTCGCGCACAGCAAATCGCATTTTGCTTGCTCCAATGGCCACTGGGAATCGAATAATGCTTGTGATAAATTTGCAAAAAAAGATGGAGCAATAGCTTTACCATTTCTTTTAAATTTTGTTGTCGGGTCGCGATGATCAAAATGAAATGTACACTCTTCTCCTTCCTTCAAAACTCGTTTGCATCGTAAGCAACATCCTCGCTTATGTTTCTCTGCATTGATAATTGCGCGTTTTCTAAGTACGCATGGGTTTGTTTGAATCCTTCCATTGTCATGATTTCGTTGCTGTGTCTGTAGTGCATGATGGAAAACACATAAGGCTTGGCATTTCATTAGTTCGCTTCGTAATGCATCTGGACCACGCTGACTATGACACCAGTAAGTCATTCGACTACAATCTTTTACTTTTCCGCCTAAATGATCCGCTTCGATGACCAAATATTTGTGTTTGTAATTCGGATCCTTTATACATATGACACACGGATGCTTCTTACGCCAATCATCCCATACCTTTTGACACGGTGCATACCTTTGATTTTTTGCTTCTTTGGCCTTATTGCGGCAGGTCAAGCATAATTTTGTTGTCTTATCATTGCGCACATGTGAATGGGTAAATTGATCCATGGGTTGCAGCCCCTTCACGGTGCACCATGTCCTCAAACAAACCAAAAATCCTGTTGGTGCCGCTTTACGTGCCTTTTCACGTTTTTCTAAAGTTTTTGTATCACGTTGCTTCTCCTTCTTGTTCACACAAGCTTTGCAATAGACATACTTTCCGTCCCGTGCTCGTGTATCTTTTCCAAATTGGTCCAATACTTTCCATTGGTAACATCTACAACAATGTTTATGTTCAATATTATTTATGAACTCATGCAATTTACGTTTTGGCATTATTGTTTTAGATAACACTTAATACTGCCTTTGTTCGTCTTTTGTTCTTTAAGATGTTTCAACAATAACCTGTGCATTTTTCGTTTTCCCTTCTCGCACTGTTGTATGAATTGATCTATACTTGAGTTACAAAAGACTCGATCCACGTGCACATTCTTCGTCTGTCCGATTCTATGACAACGATCGATTGCTTGCTGGTTTAAGCCAGGCACCCACGACGACTCCGCTAGGATAACATGATTGCTACGAGTCATGGTCAACCCGACACCAGCCGCTTGTATGCTACAGATTAGAACATCTATTTCCCCTGCTTGGAACTTTGCAACAATTGGACCACGCTTTTTTACCACTGTCTCTCCGTTGATAACAGCATGACTAATGTTTAAGTCTTCGCACATGAATTTCAAACATTCAACAACGGACTTGTGG
>Ga0315315_10000655_pt1 | contig 29796 bp, 22 predicted proteins | sample M140m3416metaG_FD_203699 | JGI IMG/M metagenome (GOLD analysis project Ga0315315, IMG submission 203699) | Ammonia-oxidizing marine archaeal communities from Monterey Bay, California, United States - M1 40m 3416 | ecosystem: Environmental > Aquatic > Marine > Intertidal zone | place: USA... | reverse complement strand
CAGAGCACAGATTTTTCTGATCTCTTCTTTTTTTAAGCACCCAATCCGTTAGCAAGGCCCCAAGCTGGTTTCCTGTAAACGCCTTCCATTCACTACCGCTGGTTCCATCAATTGCAGCTGCTGCTCCAAGCCGATCACAATCTGGGTCACTTGCCATCACCACGTCATCAGAACGATGGCGAGCCTCTTCAATTGCACCGCTCATCACTTCGGGGTTTTCTGGATTTGCAACATGCCCTGGGACATTTGGAAAGTCGCCATCTGGATTCGCTTGCGGACCGAACAATCTCACATCCTGAAAATTTGCTCCCCTAAGCACCGGAAGAACAGCTGTCGCGCCGACTCCATGAAGCGGCGTGTAAATGATTGAGAGATCGCGTGCACCTGGTGTTGCCTGCTTCAGCACTGCCTTTACAAAAGCCGTATCAATCTCATCTTCCATGAAGACAACACGCCCCTGTCGAACCCCATTCTCAAACGGAAATCGACCAATTTCATTAGCCTCCATCACTCGTTGAATGATGCCCTTGTCGTGAGGTGGCAACACTTGAACACCACCAGCCCAGTACACTTTGACAGCATTGTCACTGGGAGGATTATGGCTCGCTGTTACCATGATACCGCACGTGCTCTTGGTATATCGAACCGCATATGAAAGTTCCGGTGTACTTCGAAAGCCTCGCAGGAAAAATATTTTAAATCCTGCTGCTAAAAGAACTTCACTGCACAACTTTGCAAAATGCTCTGACCGATGCCGCGTGTCGTAGGCAATAGTACAACTTGGCTCACCATCTGCTAAACACGTTTCAGTCACATATTCAGCAAGCCCTTGAGCGCTCTCGCCAATTGTGCGGTCATTGATGGCATTGGACCCAACGGGAAACATCTTCCCGCGACGCCCCCCTGTGCCGAAAGGAATAACCGTCCAGTATGCATCGTCGAGTGATTTCCAAATAGTTTTATCAGATTTTGCACGCTGAATGAGATCAGCAAGTGGCTCGGCAAACTCTGAATACCGTGATTCTTTTAACCATGTTCGCATCGTGACAGCCGAATGGTCTGTAATCACCCCATTCCGATGTGCTCTATCCAGTTGTGTGAGACAATCCGTTAGCAGATCAGCAGACATTGGTGTCATCGGGAGCTCCGGGGAAACATGGGTATTCGTTACATTCCGTTTGGATTTATACTCTGCCTTTCCAAAACATGCAGCAATTCCCAATGGAAAATCAATGAATAATGGAACCAGTTCGAATTTATCGCATCCTGAGCCACTTATTGTCAGTGTCTCCGGGCTTCGTGGAATCGTGGGAAAATCTCTTACGGATGACGTCGCAGCAGCGTATGCATGCAGTTTCATCGAAACTCTTCCTGCTGGCCCTATCGTTGTTGGGAGAGATGGCCGAGAGTCTGGACCGGCGCTCAAAGAAATAATTGCCAAGGCAATAACAGCCAGCGGCCGAGATGTGCTCGACTGTGATACGGCATCAACACCAACAGTAGGCATTGCCGTTGTTGAGCATAATGCTGCTGGAGGTATTCAAATATCGGCCAGCCATAATCCAGCACCCTACAACGGCCTCAAACTATTCTCTGAGAAAGGCCGCGTACTTCCCGCTGTGGCAGGTGACGCTGTACGTTTACGATTTGAAGCACTACGAAGGGCTCCGCCAAAGACACAGAATGAGTGCGAGCCTGGAAATATTCATTCAATTGAAAGCGTTCTCCCACATCTGGAAAAAGTACTTGCGATTATCGACGTGGATGCTATCCGTCGCGTGAAGCCGAAGGTGTGGATAGATTGTGGTCGTGGGGCAGGAAGCCGCCTGGCACGCCCACTCCTCGAGGCACTGGGTTGTGAGGTTACTTTTGTTGGCGAGCCTCCTGACGGCCAATTTGAGCATGAACCGGAGCCAACAGCAGATAACCTCATCGATTTACTGCCCCAAATACCAGCAGCCGGGGCTGACATTGGCTTCTTTCAAGATCCCGATGCAGACAGGCTCGCCATTGCTGATAGCACGGGACACTACCTGGGTGAAGAACTAACACTCGCTCTTGCAGCTGATGCAGTGCTTCATAAATCACCGGGCCCAGTTGTCATCAACTGCTCTACAAGTTGCCTCACTGTGAAACTTGCAGAACAACATGGCTCATCATGCACGCTCTCCGCTGTCGGTGAAGCAAACGTTGTCGACGAGATGCTACAGAAGAGCGCTATTCTAGGTGGAGAAGGCAACGGTGGCGTAATAGACCCCCGTGTCGGCCTTGTCCGAGATTCATTCGTTGCCATGGCACTAATTTTGGAACGCATGACAGAGGGCGGAAAACTTATCCCGCTTGCAGATCTGATCAAAAACTTTCCTTCGCTCGCGATTAAAAAAACAAAGCTCGTGCTTCCACCTGGCTGGTCTCAATCAGATATTGAAGAATCCTTTCATCGTGTTGCTCATGCCTTTCCTCAAGCAACTGTAAGTCGTCTCGATGGCGTACGCGTAGAATGTAGTGATGGTTGGGTACTGGCACGGGCAAGTAATACGGAGCCTATTGTAAGAATCATTGCAGAAGCAACTGATGAACAACGAGCGGCGGCGATTATTGAACAAGCGAGAGAAGCATTGCTTGCTCAATGAAGAACTGGCGTTGAATACCTAGCGTTGCAACTTTAATGCATGCCAACCTAGCTCGCCGGAGGTTCTATCTTCATAGCACTTATAAGTCGTTTCATATCTTCCCAAACGTCCCGTTTTGCTGACGGGTTATGAAGAAGGTAGGAGGGATGATACGTGCACATGACACGTACACCTTGATATGTAAACCACTTCTTACGCAGTGATTCAATTGACTCTGTACTTCGTAAGAGAGACTGAGCCGCACTGGCTCCAAGGCAGCAGATAAATCCAGGCTTCAATACATTTAAGTGTTGTTCGAAAAATTGTTCGTAATTCTTGTTCTCGTGAGTATCTTGACGATGCTCTTTAGGATTCGGTTTCGTAAGACTGTTGAGCACATAGACTTCTTCAGAAGGAAATGCACACGCGTCAAGAATTTTCGTAAAAAGTATTTCGGTTTGGCCAGTAAAAAGTGTTCCAGCTTCAACATGAGCATTTTCTGGAGATACTCCAAAAAAACAAAGACGAGGATGTTCACCACCGCCACCAAATACATCTTGAGAAGAGAAGGAAGCGACTTGCGAACACTTGTTACAACGTGACACTTCTTCGTGCATGCCACTGAGTAACTGTCCGTACTCTTCGGAATCAGTTCTCTGCGAGTCTGCTGACGCATCACCGACTCGCTGTCCTTGACTCATTCGAGCTTTTGGAAGGCTTGTGACGCCTGCTAGCTCCATGCTCTCTAATCGCTGCCGCAATGCCCGTTCTGACATTTCTACACCCTACAGTTACGGGTTCTACAACGCCTTACGAAACCGTTTACGGCCACGCTTTCTTCCCAGAAGTGACGGAGCGGGCTTCGGCGGTTCGGCCTCGACCGATTCAGCTGAACCCTGAACGTCTCCAGACTGTTGTCCTCGAGAAGGAACTGGCCCCGCGGGCTGTGGATCAAGTGCAACAAATCCTGGCACTTCCTTCCTTTCCAGTAGCTTATCGATCCGCATCTCGATACGAGTCAGTTGCGGACCCTCTTCTGGTGCAACAAATGTATACGCAATACCCTCCCGACCCATGCGTCCTGTTCTGCCAACGCGATGAACGTAATCATCACAGAACTCGGGGATGTCGTAGTTAATAATGTGTGAAACGCCTGATACATCAATACCACGACCAACAACATCCGTTGCCACCAGGACCTGTATCTGACCGTCACGGAATTGCCGCATCACACGATCTCGCACGTTCTGGGCTAGATCACCATGGATACACGCAACACTTGTCTTTTCGTTTTTTCTGTGTCGCTGGAGCCGCTCATGAATTTTATCGGTCCCACGTTTGGTTCGACAAAACACAATAGCCTGCCGCGGCTGTTCTTGCTCGAGTACTTTTTCAAGTAACTTAAACTTACGAGTGGGATCCACCGTGAAATAAAACTGCTCAATTGTCTCAACGGACAGTTCGTTCGTCGAAAAGTCAAGTATCTCAGGATCTCGCATATATCGAGTTGCTAATTTTGCTACAGGAGGAGGAACAGTAGCGGAAAGAAGCAGGGTCTGTCGGCTCTGAGGGCACCGACGAAGAATTTTTTCTATGTCTGGACGGAAACCGATATCCAGCATGCGATCCGCTTCATCAAGTGTCACAAGTTCTAATTCACTCAATACAAGCGTACCCCGACTCATGTGGTCAAGAACTCGGCCCGGTGTTCCAACGACAACTTCAGGGTTCTTCGCAAGCTTATCGATTTGTCCCTTAATGGGCTTTCCGCCGTACACAGCAACACACCGCATTTTTGAACCTGCAGCGAGTTTTTCAAATTCATCACGAACTTGGACGGCTAATTCACGCGTTGGTACCATGACGAGCGCCCGGGCACCAGGACCTCTTCCAGGGCTCTGAGTTAATAACTCGAGTATCGGAAGCACGAACGAAGCAGTCTTGCCTGTACCAGTTCGAGCTTGCCCCAACACATCAACACCAGCGATGGCTCTGGGAATAACGCCAGCCTGAACAGGGGTTGGCTGAGAATACCCCGCTCGATCCACTGCCTGCAGGGTGGTTGGTGAAAGTCCAAGGGTTGAAAATCCTTCACCTTTATTTTCAATATCAGCCGGCCCCAAAATAGGTGTCTTCGCACCAGACATCGCCGGTAGTTCTTCTCGCTGGTTCTCCCGGCTATCCGTGCCCTCAGAAAAATTTTCAGCAGCAGGGCGACGCCGCCGGCGACGTCGCCGAGGCTGTTCTTCACTCGTCACTCGGAACCTTCTCTCATGTGAATTGCTCTCTTCATTATTGTGCAAGCCACAATGAGCAGCCGGGTCCTACTACGCCAAATCTGACAAGACGCCCATTTTCATCTCAGGGGACTTCTTCAGCGGGAACAGCCGGCTCATGGAGAGCAAAGTACTTCAAATCTCTTATTTTTAGAGACGTTACCATACAAACGAACAGTACGCAATTCGAGCTATTTCGCTTCTTTGTATCAATTACGTGGATGTTTTGATGATCAGTATGTGAATGTTGTCGCAGAACTCTCGTTTCAGAAGCCCTCTGATGACAGATTTTGTGGGTCTGCTTGATAAAAATTGGCTTACCGGTCGAAAAACTTTTTGATTGCCCAGACAGTTGCTGCCCTTCCAGCACGAGCAATAGACCTGGTGAGCGGAATTCGTTTAGGACAAACCGCGACACAATTCTGCGCATTACCGCACATCTGAATCCCACCCCGACCTGTAAGGGCCTGCATCCGCTCATCTGCATTCATGCTGCCCGTAGGATGACCATTAAAAAGCACAGCTTGACTAATTGCATGTGGTCCAAGGAATTGTTGGTCATACGCTGTCTGCTTCCGTATATCAAAGTCGTCGTCGGTTTCTCCTTCACGCTGAACAGTTTCAATTTTATTAAATTGTGGGCAGGCTTCCATACAACAACCACAACTGATGCATGTAGTCAGTGGATATGCATCTTCTTGTTCTTCTGGAGAAATCCGTGGGCCTGGACCATGATCATATGAATCGTCTACCGGCACCCACGCCTTCACTCGCTCGAGTGAATTGAAAATTCTACCTCGATCCACACTGAGGTCACGGACGACTGGAAATTTTGTGAGTGGCCTGAGCTCAATCTCACCAGGCGTCTCCTCGAACAGGTTATCAACAAGGGATGAGCAAGCCATTCTGGCGCGACCATTTATCAGCATTGCACATGATCCACAGACTTCTTCAAGACACGCACAGTCCCAGGCGACTGGCGGTACTTTTCGCCCATCCTGAGATTTCGAAATTGCAGCAATCCGTTGGAGAACGCTGATAACGTTCATGTTTGGCTCGTAGGGAATTGCAAATTGCTGCCAGTAGCTTTCTTCAGCTGGTGCATCTTGCCGCAAGACCCGAACACGAATTTCCTGCGGAGCTAGTTTCCCTTTAGGTTCGACCTCAGTACTCGTTGTCGTCGATGCAGTAATCATAGTCACTCCCAATTATCAATGGATGCAAAGGGTATTTAAAAAATACCGTACGGTTACCCGACTGTCGCGGGCTCAACCGCCTTCTGTGTTCGTTCTTTCCAAACCTGCTCAATGACCTCACCACCAACAAGCCCATAAAGGCGGGGCCGTGGTGGAATAAGCGTTGTATCAATATCCTCATAAGTTATGACCGGGTGCCCATCATCACCATGAACACCAATCGTCGACTTGAGCCACTTTCGGGTGTTGGCCTCAAACCGATCGCACCAACGCTCTGCCTCCGCTTTTTGTTCCGCTGGCTCAGTTGCCGCAATACCTGGCATTGAGAAGTCCGGTTTATAGTGAGCACCGCGACATTCATCACGAAGTAAGGCGCCCTTCAGAATGAGTTTCGCAAGCGGAAACATGTCACCAACTGATTTGGTAAATACAACATTTTGATTCGTCCAGTTTCCGGTATCTGACAGGCTGCAGTGCTCCCAGACGTTTTCTAGTTGACATACTTCGTCATACGCCTGAGACAACTGATCGTTCCGCCTTACAACGGTCGCCGTTCGAGTCATAATATCACCAAGTTGTCGATGAATATCATACGGATTCGATTCTCCCGCTGGACGAGACAGAATTGCCTGGTGACGCTCTTCCTGCCTTTTCACCGCTGCAACAAAATCAGGGCTCGTCTCATCGCGAGTATTTTTCTTTGCGCCAGCAATGACACCTGAGGCACAGAATAGACCACTGAAAATACACGACAGCAAAGAATTTGCACCAAGCCGGTTCGCACCGTGGTATTGGTAATCACATTCTCCAATAGCGTACAGACCGGAAATGTTTGTCTGCTGATTACGAGGGGATCCTTCTAGCAGACCCCCGGTTTCACTTTTTTCATAATCGACCCAAAGACCACCCATCGAATAGTGAACTGCGGGGAAGATTTTCATCGGGGCTTCACGAGGATCAACACCTTGGAATTTTTCATAAATTTCAAGAATACCACCTAACTTCCGATCGAGTGTTTCCCTCGGGATATGTGTGAGATCGAGGTACACACAGAGACGATCCTTTTCCACAGACAATCCGTCGGTCGTGCAGATATCAAAAATTTCACGGGTTGCGATATCACGGGGTACAAGGTTCCCGTACTCAGGATATCGCTCTTCAAGAAAATAATATCGTTCCGCTACTGGAATATCCTTTGGATCGCGAGCATCTTGAGCTTTGCGTGGAACCCAGACACGACCACCTTCACCTCTAGCACTTTCGCTCATGAGCCGAAGCTTGTCAGCCCCCGGAACGGCTGTTGGGTGAACCTGTATAAACTCTGCATTCCCGTATTTCACTCCTGCCTTATAGGCACGGCTCACAGCACTTCCGGTGCAGATCATTGACATGGTTGATCGGCCGTAAAGAAGCCCACAACCACCCGACGCAAGAATAACGGCATCCGCAGAAAAGGCCTTGAATTTCATGGTCACCATATCCTGGCACACCGCACCAATGCACCGTCCATCGTCACCCATCACTGGCTCTAAGAAATCCCAGAACTCCCACTTCTTCACCCGGCCCTCGGCTTCCCAACGACGTACTTGCTCATCAAGTGAGTAAAGCAGTTGTTGCCCTGTTGTTGCACCAGCAAAAGAGGTTCGCTTGTACAGCGTGCCACCGAAACGACGCTGATCTCGAAAGCCCTCTGGCGTCCTGTTAAAAGGAACACCAAGACGGTCCATGAGATCGATAATGCGAGGCGCCCAATCTGCCATTTCTTTCACGGGAGGCTGATGCTGCAGAAAATCGCCACCATATACAGTGTCATCGAGGTGCTTGTACTCATTATCACCTTGCTGCCTGGTAACTGCATTCACACTGTTAATGCCACCTTGGGCGCAGACACTGTGTGATCTTTTCACTGGAACAAGACTCACAAGGTCAACATGTACGCCAAGTTCCGCTAAACGCATTGTTGCGGAAAGGCCTGCAAGGCCACCACCAATAACAAGGACTCGTGGTTGTGTCATGATTCATCCTTTTTTGAACTTCGCTACTCTTTGTTCTTAGACGATATGCCCTGTTCATCTGTCTCGCCAGATGATACTCGGCTTGCACTCACAGTGTGAGTGGATTGCTGTGTACTCTCCGCTGAGATACCACCTTCTAAAAGCTGTCGCGCCTTATACATACGCGTCTCGACTTCCTTCGCTTTTTCAACATCAATGGACCGCATGCCACCGAGTGCACCAAGACCAGCGGCTCCAAGACCAATACCTACAAAGATACTGAGCCAATTCGCTCGCTGCATCGCAGCCGGACTTGTCCAAAGACCCCATGTAATACCAATACTCCATAAACCATTTGCAAAGTGATACACCGTCGCAATGATTCCCGTTGCATAGAGCAACGTAATGGCCACCGGTTTCAGAGCAACTGCAGCAGAACTTGCTGCATGATGAGGGTCAAACTGTCCACCACCAAGAGGGGCACCCATCCAATGAAGTTGGGCAATGTGCCAAAAAATAAAAGCAAATGCGATCATGGCACTTACTCGTTGCAGGGTATAGCGAACATTCCCCATGTATGAATAGGACCCAACGTTTGGAACACCTGTCGCAATAATGACGAACCCCATCACCGCATGGAATAACATTGGCAAGAAGATGAACACCCACTCAATAGCTGGAAGCAGTGGTCCAAGCGAGTGGATGAGGTCAACTCGTGCTTGGAATGAAGCTGCACCAGCTAAGACTGATGAATTCGTAAGTAAGTGGACAACCAGAAAGGCTCCGACAGGGACCAGCCCTGCCAATGAAAAGAGCCGATACAGCAAAAACTGATAGCGACCTAAGAACGAGTCATCTGTAAGGGAAGTTGTCGACACAGTACTCCTCATCAAACATTTGGCATCCCTGCTACGGTCGAGTAAGCAGATCGATGAATTCCACGACACCAGGCATCAAACGTTGGAAGGATGTCTATTTATGCCACGGATGAAGATTTTTGGACTAACCAGCGGCAGTACCAAGAAATCGTAATTTCGCCCGCGTTTCCTATACTCCAGTATAGGTCTCGTACCTCTCAGGGCAACGCCCAGCCAGAGTTTGGCGAGACTCGCGGCTTGGATTTATACTTCCGAGAATAAAGCAATCACATTTCACTGGAGATCGTAGGGTGTCCAAGCCCAAAATAATTGTCGCAGGCATCCCCGGTGATAAGCCCTCAGCGCCAGAATTTATCGACACGACCGGACTTTTCAATCCAGAAGAGTGCGATTTTGTATCAGTCGATACGCCAGCAGACATGGTGGCAATGGTTGCAAGCCAGCCAGTGACTGCTGTTCTGCTCACTGGCCAAATTACAACCAAGCCAGAAACAGTTGCAGCCTTACTGATGGGGCCAACTATTCTTGAACATTTTCCTGATGGTGTTGCACTCCTCGACTCTCATGGGCGGGTTCTGTGGGCAAACGATATTCTGGAATCTCTTTTTGATGGTCAAAGGATCGCCTCGGCAGATTTCCTCACTGCTCTCGGAACACCAAACTGGGCACACCCCTCGGGTGACCGCTCTCTTCCAAGTACGTGGCTTGATAATGATGCCTCGGCAGAAAGCGGCGGCCTTGTTCTGCGTATGCCTAATGATCGCTTTCTCCATCTTCAATCGTCACCACTATTCTGCGTGCCGCCTCTTGGGCTTCAAGACATTGGTGAGAATCAGGGAAACTCTTCCGAAGGATCCGTGGTCGTTGTGCGTGATGTGACACGAACCATGCTCGAGCAACAGAAGCGAGCAGCGATTCATCAGGCAGGACAAACATTAGCAGACCTCACTCCAACTGAACTGGCAGACATGACCGTTCAGGAGCGCATAGAACTGCTCAAAAGCAACATCATTCACTATTCGAAAGATCTACTCAAATTCGATGTTTTAGAAATCCGCCTTCTCGACAAGCAAACAAGCCGCCTTGAGCCACTTCTTGCCGAAGGCATGCAACCCGAAGCAGAGTCCCGCGTTCTCTTTGCTCGTGAAGAAAACAATGGCGTCACTGGCTATGTAGCCGCAACTGGCAGAAGTTATTTCTGTGACAACACTATCGAAGACATCCGGTTTCTCGAAGGCTGCAAAGGAGCAAAAAGCTCAATTACTGTTCCGCTGCTAATGCATACCGAAGTCATTGGAACATTTAACGTCGAAAGCCCGAAGCCTGGCAGTTTTACTGATACAGATCTTCAATTCCTTCAAATCTTCGCACAGGATGTAGCTGCATCACTCAACACACTTGAATTACTCGTAGCCGAAAAAGCCAGCACTGCAGCCGAGAGTGTTGAAGCCATTCATGGCGCTGTTGCCTTACCGGTTGACCAACTGCTCAACGACACAGTTAACGTCATGGAGCGATACATTGGCCATGACCCTGACGTTGTTGAACGCCTGCAACGAATTCTCAAAAATGCACGTGACATAAAACTTGTGATTCAACGCGTGGGTGAAAAAATGACACCAAGCTATGCGCAGTCACAAGGCAGAGTGACAGGACAGAAAACAGCTCTTAAAGACCGATCTATTCTTGTAGTCGATGCCGATGATGAAGTGCGAGCAGCTGCACATAACCTGCTCGAACGCCAAGGATGTATTGTGGAAACAGCTCGTGATGGAAACGAAGCGATTTCAATGGTAAAGGCAGTAAAGGAAACATCTTACGATGCGATCATTGCTGACATTCGTTTACCTGACATGAGCGGATATGAACTTCTTGTAAAGCTTCAAGACGTCATTGGGCCAGTGCCACTCATTCTCATGACTGGCTTTGGGTATGACCCAGGACATTCAATTGTCAAAGCACGACAAGCAGGAGTGGAACTGGTTCTATTTAAACCATTTCGGCTCGACCAACTTCTTGAAACCGTCGAACGATGTGTGCTGAATCGACCCGCCACGTGCTAACCTTTTAGCCACTAGCTGTTCAGGTGTACGGGGTGAATCATTCACCCCAGGGGCAAATATCCCAATTTTTCATCGGAATTTGGCTGTTTTGTGAAGGCAGGAAGACCGGGCAAGGGTGTTTCGTCCTTGAATCTTTCTTGGGGTTGACCCCTATTCACGGTCGTAGCTAATTCTCTTGCTTCAAACCGGTTGAACACGACTTCACAGGATTCATGGCATGGCCTTGGCACGCGATTCCGAGCGAAAGTTTACTTTCTCTCTGATAACGCCAAAACAAAACTCTGCTGCAGCATTCATCATGGCATTCGCTTTGATCGGCGCGCCAATCGTTGCAGCAGATACACAGCCACAGGATAGTAATGGACAGGCAGAGAGTGCTGACGGGCAGGCCGCATCTCCTGAGTCTTTACCAATTGATGTCATCGCTGCAAAACTTTCAGCACAGGTTGCAGCACAACAGCTTGAGGCAAAACGATTAGCCGAGAAAAATCCTCTCGAAGCAATTGAGCTTCTCGACAAAACTGCCGAGACTGTTGCCGCAGAAACAGCTTTGCCGGATGCCACGCGTAAACTACTTGGGCGACGCGTACAGCGAACACGTTCAGAGATTGAAGAAATTTCTGGCAAGCGCCGAAACGAGCTTGAGCTTGACCGCCAAAACGCCATCGTTGAACTGAAGATTGATAAAGAGCGTGGTCGTAAGATTGAAGTTGACCAACGGCTCGCAACACTCGTCGAAGAATACAACACACTCATTGACGAGCAACGATTTGCTGAAGCCGAAGTCATTGCCAAAAAGGCAGCCCAACTATCACCTGATAGTGTGGTTGCACGTCAACTGCTGAGCCAAAGCCGAGTGATCCGACGACTCGACACACAAAAAATGCTTGCGGGCAGTAAGGGCGACGCTCTCCTCGATGTCGTAGAAGACGTTGAAGCATCGAGCATGCCCTTTGTTGGTCCAATTGAATTTCCAGAAACACATGACTGGGAAGACCTCACCAAAAGCAGAGCTCGCCTTGCAGCAGAAGGCCGTTCGCAGATGTCTCCTGCTGAAATGAAAATCAAATCAAATCTTTCCAATCAGGTAGAGGCAAAGTATCGCAACCAACCTCTCGCAGAGGTCCTTGACGATCTTGCAAAGCAGGCCAAAGTACCGATCCATGTCGACCTCATTGGTCTCGAAAGTGAATCTGTTGGCACTGATACACCAGTCACGATCGCACTCGATCAGACAATCTCTCTGAAAAGCGCGCTCAAACTTTTACTGGAACCGCTTCACCTCGATTACGTCATTCGTGATGAAGTCTTAAAGATAACAAGTCCACAGCTTGTTCAGGGTGAGGTCTACAGCGTGTCATATCCAGTTGCTGACTTGGTCATTCCGATTCCAAATTTCTCATCCGATAACCTCGGGATCACTGGTGCTCTCGAGGCGGGCTATTCAAGAATGGCACCGACGCAGGCAAAGGTAGAAGTTGGACCAACTCCAACTGGTATTACAAATGGAATGGGCACTTCACCAACCACAAGCACAGGCAGTTCAAATCCGAATGTTCTTGGTCAACTCCAAGGTGGCTCTGTTGGCGGCGGATCATCAGCAGCACCTTCACTTGCTGGTACCGGTGGCGGTCAGGCTGATTTCCAGTCACTCATTGAATTGATCACACAGACGGTCGCTCCTACAACCTGGAACACGGTCGGTGGCCCCGGTGCCGTAATGCCGTTTCAGACAAATCTCAGTCTTGTTGTGAGTCAGACGCAAGAAGTTCATGAAGAAATCGCCGACCTGCTTGACCAACTTCGTCGACTCCAAGACTTACAGGTCACAATTGAAGTGCGGTTCATCACGCTCGATGATGCCTTTGCCGAACGGATTGGCGTAGACTTTGACTTCAATATTCAAACGGGTGTGAACCAGCCACTCAATATGACAGCTGTGCCTACAGCAAGTGGATCCGCGAGTCCTTTTTCACGAGGTCTTACGGCAGCACCTGGTGGACCGAGTCAGCTTATTGGACTTGATGCATTCGGACAGCCTGGCGTTTCCACATTTAGTGGAACTCAGGGTGGTCAACAGGGTGGTCAGCAAGGTGGCCAACAAGGTGGTCAACAAGGTGGACAGCAAGGCACCCAACAGAGTGGGTCGAGCTTTTTCTCACTTCCTTTTCGACAAAACAGTTTTGGACCTGGTACGTATCCGTCCTTCCCAGGTCTTCCGGACGTAACTTCATCAGCGGCAAACTTTGGATTTGCAATTCTTTCAGATATTGAAGCGTACTTCCTGATTCAGGCTGCTCAGGGCAACACCCGTGGCAATATCATGCAGGCACCGAAGGTGACCTTATTTAACGGCCAGAATGCGTATGTTTCTGATACGACACAGCGACCATTTGTCACGAGTGTCGTCCCAGTTGTTGGTGACTTTGCTGCAGCTCAACAGCCAGTGATTACCGTGTTGTCGGAAGGAACAAGCGTGAACGTACAAGCTGTTGTTTCCAGTGATCGTCGCTTTGTACGCCTTACTCTCGTACCGTTCTTCTCTGAGATTGGTCAGGTTGATGAGTTCCAGTTTGAGGGTGAGCGTTCAACAAGTGCAAAGAGCAGCGATGAAAAACAAGGTACGCAAGCTGATACTGGTGGAATGCTTCCATTCCAGCCTGGTCTGTCATTTCAGACACAGGGCAGCTCTGAGACAGCTTTTAGTTCCAACGGCACGACCATCCAGCAACCTGAATTCCGCTTTACAACAGTCACAACAACGGTCAGCGTGCCTGATGGTGGCACAGTGTTGATGGGTGGCATTAAGCGTATGCGAGAAGGCCGAAATGAATACGGCGTTCCAGTGCTTTCGAAAATTCCATATGTGAATCGCCTCTTTAAAAACGTTGGTATTGCCCGTACCACACAAAGCCTGATGTTAATGGTCACTCCACGAATTATCATTCAGGAAGAGGAAGAGGATAAACTGCTTGGTGTCGAGCGGCCGTAGTGGTTGTCTCTGGTTTCACCTTTTCTTGTGGCAGTTTTCCCTATGCTAAAATTCTTTTGTGTTTTCGGTGCTCTTCTTGGATTTATTGGTGTCGCTGCTGGGTCTTTTGGTGCGCACGGTCTCAAAGATCTTCTTGAGGCGAATGGGTATGCAGCTAACTGGGAAACTGCCGTTCGTTACTGTTTGTTTCACGCGGTTGTACTGGTTGCTATCTGTAGCCTCGCAAACGGCTCAGAGAATGCCGGCCTGACGACACTTCTTACAGTTGCTGCCGGGTGTTTTGTGGTTGGTGTGCTGATATTCAGCGGATGTCTTGGTGTCTTGGCAATCACCGGCATCCGTATTCTCGGGGCTATTGTTCCGATTGGTGGCGTCCTGCTGCTCGTTGGGTGGGCGACGCTTGCTGTGGCAATCTCTCGACTTCGCTTCTGAACTGACTTTGCTTCTAGAGTGACTTCACTGCTGAAGTGACTTCACTACTAAAGTGACTTCGCTACTGCATGAATTGATTACCAGCCACACGTTTCCGGTGGTAGCAGACTCTCACCGTCACCCGCCTGCCCTCGAGCGCAGGCATGCGCACGAAAAACGGGTGCTGAAACAAAAACAGCCGCTCGAATGAGCTGTATCACACACGAATTCTCATCACTGAGAAAACATGCCAACAGCTGATCAAATTCAATCTGTGGGCAGCACCCCTTGAGTTCGACAAAGAGAATATTGTCATTTTTCTCATAGAGATTTCCATTCACCTGCCAGCGAATGTTTTCATGAGGACTTGTCCAGACGAAAGAGCCGTCTGGTTCAGCGAATAATCGAGGGAGGGCTCCAAGTTTGTTGATCGTGTCATCAAACTCAGTGGGTAGAGGTTTGCTCAACTGGTCTTGAGACACAAGCAGTGTTGGCCACTGGCCCCACTGATCGACCAACGGGGTTTCGGCTTCTTGAGAATCATTGCTGGGTCGAGCATGCAGAGAACACTCAAATGCATACATGGTTTGATTTGACACACCTATTCCCTTGTTAAAGTCTGTTCAGAGACCCAACCAGCATAGGCTGTACTTGCATTCGCGTTGAGCACGACGATTTCTGGAAGGTCGTAGGGATGTTGTTTTTGTAGAGCCGCGACGCATCCATCGAGAGCCTGTGAAGATGTTTTGACGAGCAGACGAAATTCATCGTCAGCCTCTATTTCACCCTTCCATTGATAGACACTGCGTATCGGACCATCAATTTGCACACAGGCAGCATGCCGGCATTTGACGAGGTACTGTGCGCAGCTTTCTGCCGAAGCATGGTCACCGAATGTTGATAGCACAAGAAACACTCTTGTCTTGTCAGTGGTGGAAAGAGTGTCTGACATGGGCTGCCTGCTCCACCTAGGCCGCTTCATTCGGTCGTGAAAGCAGACGTGCCGAACGACCAACGACTGGTCCTTCCGACTGCCACGTGACACCTGGACTCATTGCGGTAAAGTCGAGTGGTTCAACCCGCTCACGATCTCCACTATGAACAACATGCAGGCATCGCGGTGTGGCTGTCTGTCGTGGAATGCCGAGTGGCTGCACCAACGAGACGCCGACTGTGTCTCCTGGCACGATGCCACCCCGCACGGCAGACACGGCAGGCTGCCCGAGGCAATGGCAGGAGAGTGACTGGCCCCAGGCACGGTTGGCGACAGGTTCATCGAGATGCCCTAGTATCAGACCAGAGAGGGCTGGCTTGGTGCTATCTTTTGCGGCAGGACCGCACAGATCGGCAAGGAGGGCGGCTGCCTGATCTGGCGGTGCAGGATTTTCAAGCGACGATGCAAAACGGCTAAGAAAATCAAAGTGAGCAGGGACATCCACCTGATCACGTCGGGCTTCTCGCTGCCACGTGTCGACGCATCGCTTCCAGCAGGTGGCAAGCTTTTCTGCATGTACTTTGTCACCTGCTGTGACACGCGGCAGTAGTCTGCGCCAGAAAGCTGCTGAAACGTCGAGGGGGTGACAATCAGCGAGCAGGCGGAGCGAACGGCCGAGGGTCCCTTGTGCTGAGGGCATGAATTCAGCGACGTGCATGGCAAACGGTGCAAAGAGCCTGGCGTAGATCGACTGAATCAGCGTTGGCCCTTCATGATGGTCACTAGACTGGTTTTGCAGTGGGTCGAACCGTTGACCGTGTTCGACCTGCCAGTTCCCAGCTGCCCAGCTATGAGCCCAGTGAACGCCCTGCGGCCAGTCCTGTGGTGGATCGAGGTAGCCGTCTCGATCTCCAGAAAGTAGCGTCACACTCACAGGCACGTTGGTTGGGTGTCCCAAGTGCGGACGCCCCTGATGCGTAGCACTTGGCACGACGAGACCATCATGTAGCAATTGTTGGGCAAACCGATTGAGCATCACACCGCGTCGCAAGGCGGATGAAGCCACCTCGCGACGAATAGTTTCAGCAGCTGTTGAACGGTGCCAGGGGCGGACGTCACCGGTAGTCCATCGCCGGCTGGCATACAAATCAAATGTGTCCCCTGCAAAGACAACATCGAGTCGTTCAATTGGCTGGTAGCGGCCATCGTACCTGAACCCTGCACGAAGGGCTGATCGCTGAATGGCTCCCCATGCACGAGGGACGAGGCCCCGCAGTGGCCGTCGCCACAGCGTGCCATCACCAATCGCCCAGTTAGCCGTTACAACAAGCATGCTAAAACTCCAGTGCGTTTGCCCAACAACGCTCTGGAGAATTTCGGCAAAATCTATGGCGCAAGGTAACTGTGTCTTCAAGTCAACGGTTCATACGACCTATACCGGTCATACCGGACTCTCAACTATGGTACCACGTTGATATCTCTCAACTAGTAATACGTGGTCATGCGAAGTTGCTCATCGATTTTTGGACACCACTTATTGTCGTGAATGACTGGGTCGGTTGGGTCAACCGCCTGTGGCGTAGTTGCTTCTACATGACCATCGACATAAAGCACATTGAGCATACCATTATGCCGAGGTGCAACGTTGTCGTAAAAGCCGATAACACCTACAGCGTCAGGACCAACGACATTTGCTACTGGCTTCATGTATTCCAACAACAAAATCTTTTTGCCGTCTGTCTGAAACTTTCCCATACGACTATTTCCGCCATAACTACTATCCAGACCATGCACCTCCCATACGAAGCCTTTACCGAATGGATCTGCAAGCAGCTCTCCCTCCGGTCCTTTTAATTGGTGTCGATATGCATGGGGGTGCCCACCAACATGCGTAAGTCGAGCGCCACCTTCAGCAAGAGGCTCCACAAGCACGATGCCATCGAAGGGCGTGTTGTAGCGAAGGTCTTCAAACCCAATAAAGTATGCATCTGGATTGGTAACATTTACGTCCGCGAACTGTTGGCAGAATTCTGAGTCACCGATCCAGCACCAGGGGCCAGGTTCGAGTGGAATAGATCGTCGATTATTCACAATGTACACCGTGAAATCATCGACGTCGTACATCGTCTGCCTGGGATCATCGGGACACAACAGAAACTCTTCTTTATCCTCTAACTCTGGAAGCACCGATTGTCGCCAGTCAAACGCTGACATACTGCGACCAATTTTTCCAATATGATTTTGATAAGCAACCCCTAAATTATGCAGATTATTTGCGCACATGGTTCGGCGAGCGCTGCCACGAGTCTGCATTACTGCTGGCAGAAGGAGAGCAACAAGAATCCCGATAATTGCCATGACCACTAACAGTTCGATCAATGTGAATCCAAACTTTTTCTTCTTCCACATTTTTTTTGATTTAAACATAGGTGGCTTTTCCTCTCACGAAGATCACTATTTATGAACCAGTATCTTTTTTGAATTTTGGATACTGCTGCAGTTGCTGCCAGTCTTGCATAACCATATCAGCGATTTCATTCCTAAAACTGGGGTCTCGTAATTGACTGATCGAGGTTTCATACCGAACGCCCAAAAGATGTTGGGCTGTAGCGATAGCTCGACCAGACAAAATCAGACTATCACTGTGGATGGCCTGAACAATAAGCGGAATAGCATCGTAGTCACGTCGACGCGCGAAGCCCGGCAGCAGTGCTGCTTTCACTTCGATTGTTTGTGCCTGCGCGTATGCCTGAAACGCCTCTTGGCTTCGTGCTTTTGATTGCATCGAGACAGCAGATGGCCTTGCACCTTGGATCAGACCAGCATGAACGATTTCAATCTGCTGTGGTGTTGGTGCAGCAAGAGCAGCCGCAGCAGCCGTTTTCACGCTTCGCTCAGCATCTGTTTCACCAGAAGTGATCGCGATAAGCGCTTGGCCAGAGAGATTCGTGGCTGCTTGATTACCTGAGAAAATCCAGAATATGCTGCAAAGCAATAGGCTAGCAAACGCACCTGCGGCACTCAGCACAATAACGCGCTGCTTGCCATCAAGACCAAGATAGAAATCCTGGATAAACATGATGAGCACCTTTTTCGAGAATGTATTTTTTCGAAAAGGACCCCTGACTCCTTCGTTGAATGTTACGTACGAAGACAATCGAAAGGCAAGTTAGACAACCGATTGGGCGTGCAACACATACGAAAATATCAGTAAAAGCTCAGCCTGAGAAACTCAGCACAACGGCGAGTCTGCCAGAGACTCGTAAAAGACACTTTGATTTGCATGCACAAAAATTAGTAGCTATTGCTATTCAAGGGAGCTAAAGGCCACGCACGCACCCGAGGCGAACATGCCACTGGATTCGTACTATTGGAAGTCATTAGCTGACAGTAAACCCCTGGCGTAATCGATTCCTGAAGAAAAATCGTATGGGCATCTGCAAACACAACTGGTGTGCCCCCCGGATGATTTGATGACGGATAACGATAGAAATCATCCGCCACAAATCCGGATGGGTTAATCACTTTCAGGGCAGCTCCTGAAGTAGGCAGTTGAGCTGTCGCCGGCAGTAAAAATATTTTTGGTGATGCAGCATTGAGGTTAGACCAAGCCACTGGAGAATTGGTTGTGGACGAATGTGGCATTGCAAGCTGCCGCCCAAAAAGGCTCATCTGGGCCGTGACACCAGACCCACTTTTCTCTGCAAGCAAAAGCGTGTTCGATGTCCCATCACCAGCAGTAATGATATCAAGATTAATATTGAGGCCGTTTATAGTCGTAGAACCTTTTCTGTCCAAAGCAATACCGTCACCTCGTGCCTGGGTCACGGGTGATCCTCCGACAGCCTCAAGCCCAGAACCACCATTCATTGCATAAACGAGTGACCCTTCTTCAACATCATTTGGTGGTGAGGTTGGACACATGAACGCATCTATGACAGGTCGCCATTGTGCTGATGGTATATCTGTTAACGAGGTGGTTGAAGTGGGTTCGTAATCATTCCACTCATTAAAAATATCTTTTCGTTCCATATTCGGCAGAATCACCGTTGGCCAGCTGACATCGAGGCCACGAGTCAGATTATTTCGATAGCCGGGAAGATTTCCTTTTTGTCCCTCGTAGGCATGCATAGCCAAGCCGATCTGTCGCATGTTGTTGATACATGTTGATCGGCGTCCAGCCTCACGAGCATTTTGAACTGCAGGCAATAGCAGGCCCATCAGAATGCCAATGATGGCAATGACAACCAAAAGTTCGATGAGTGTGAAACCGCTTTTTCTACGGACCGTATTCATAACTGGTGTCCTTCGTTCGGCAATGCCTGCTTGGCTGAAGCTTGCCCTATTTAAATGACGAAAATAAAAAATCATATTTCCACATATCTTCTATTGAGTTTACACAAGATTGTGTATCACGAAGTGCCCCTCACAGTAATAAATTGTCGGTGAAAACAGCCAACTTGTCCAGCAATTCCAGCTACAAAACAGCACGTCTCGGCCTTTCCGGTGGACACTTGGTTGTTTTCAACACTGAATTCTAGCGAACAGAATCTTTGATCGCCCATTGCCGTACTTCTCCACACGTAATTTTCATCAAGGTCTTTAATGTGGAACAAACGTATGTCGGACAGTCACCTGCCGAACCTGACGAGTTGAAGTGTCATAGATGCGAATCCGCACCTCGAGTCCGCGTAAAGGAACTGGGTAAGGAGGTGATGTTTCAAGCTCGTTTGAGTCATCAACAATTTGGTTCATATCGTCATCTATCAAATTCACCTTTTGATCGATGCCGAAATTACCATCTTCGTCGAGCCCATTGAATTCGTAGTGGTTGCTCCATGTGTCGTAGGTTGGAGTTGTCAACTGACTTTTGGAATTAACAGATGCAAAGGCTCCAGAACCTACGGCACCCATATCAACGTATGCCCCATAAATCCGAGGGCTAAATTGAGCTCCATTTGAATAACCCGGATCGCCAGCAATGACAGCGACACCGGCGGCAGTATCTTCAAGCACTTCTGCAGCTGGATCAAACACTCGTACATCAAACGCGAGGACATTACTAAGCACAATGTCTTCACCAATGCGGTTACCAGCAAGCGTGCCACTGGAAATATTGGCTAACACATTTTCATAAGGAAAAGCAGAGGCTGAAACAGCACCTGAAAAATTATGTAGAAAACGATTTTCACGTTTTGTTACATCCGAAAGACCATTCGGCAAGAGCCTACCCAAACCAGATGATCTCCGAAGGGACAAATCGTTGTCAGCATAGGCAGCAGGTAATGAACCGTTGATCGAATTTGTTCCGTGAAAAGAACCTGCCCCAACATAGTCCATTATCAAAAGCTGTCGGCGGTACAAGTTGTAGAGTGTTGAGCCCGCTACCGGCTGCTTTGCTGCCTGCCGACAAAACCAGGCAACCTCAGCATAAGGAGACTCGATTACATCGCTTCCGCCGAGTTTTCCAACAAAGGGTCTGCTGAAAGACCGAGTTGTGAACATGAGAAGGTCATCGGCGTCACCTGTTAACTGGGTGACACCCAGCGACGTATCAGTGCCACTGCCTTCGACGATTTCAAGGTAACCAGCATCAGCGGCAACCGTAGCTGGCGGCACCGTTTCAACGGTTATGCCATTTAGGTCTGTTCGTAGCGTATGAGAAACGGAGCGCAGTTCACTCGACATCCTGAGTGAAGCACGGCTTGCTGTAACACCATTGCCGACCATACCGAACAGTTGCACCACGACACCCATAATGACAAGTGTCATCGTTGTCGCAACGAGCATCTCAACCAGTGTCATGCCCGGATTTTTAAGAAATTTATATGCTTGAAAATATTCTTTGATCATTGGATGATCCTCCGCAAGAGGATTGCATCTCGAACGTTATGATTCTGCCCACGTTCGTAAGCCACCGGAATCGATCGATCAAAAAGATAGAACCCACGATTTCGTGGTGCCATTTTTACCTCAGTCCCGTCGGCCTCAAAATATCCTACGGTGACCCAAATCGCATACACATTTGATCGGACGGTTATCGAATTATTTAGCCTGCTAATCGTTTGTGTACGAAAGGCTGCGTTCCTATCTACATCTCGATACGGCTCGGAAAAATTATCGGTACCGACATGCGATTGTAAGACTGAGAACGTATCCTGAAAGGGCTGAACACCGGCAGCCACCGGATCTGCGTCTGGCCAGTCACGAGAACGATCGGCGGTGCCGGTCAATGAAGTCACATCAGGATCTGCTGAAACTTTTCCATCGCCAGACGCATCTAAAATGACATCACCTTGAACGGCTCGCCAGATATTCTGTGCGGTCATCGTGTTGATGTTGACTCGACCAGGTTCACGAAATTGTGAGAGTTGCTGACTTGGGAAGAAGTCCCATCCAAGTGTCTGGAGCGCCATCCTCTCATTTGTTCCACTCGTTGGTACAGACCGCCTCATACCAACAAACGGTGAAGGCGCGTGCACAAACGCAAAGAGCGTTTCTTCACGTACAAGACTTTCCCACACCGAACCTGCTCGAGGTGTGTCAAAAAATTGAGGGAGATGAAAAAATGCAGGAGTTGTATTCACGGCAGTGGTGTGATTCGCACCTAATTCAATTGCTGAGGTTGTCGGCACAAGAGACAGCTCAGCTGCACTGGCAAATGGTCGATTATGAAAGGCAAGCCAGGGAAAGCGAGTGTTACCAGCACCCGGATATAACACGGGCTTCGCGTTATTCGTGCTTGCTGTTTTAAAAGTCGAATTATGTGGACCGAGTTCAAGGTTAGGCACCTTCTGAAGCGTGCCAGCGCCACTAAGTGGCAAGACTGAGCGTCTCGCAGTGCTATGGTGACGAGGGTGACCGGCTGGAAAGGTATTATCGTTGGGTGGTGAGCGATATGCATTTTGAGAAGCCCAGGTCGCACTATCACCTTCATTGAAATCAAGGTCAGTGACATCACTTCGCACCCGACGATTCCAAATATCATAAACACTCGGTGGAGCAGCTGAATCTGCAGCTTTGCCACCGCGTTCCACAGACTCACGTCGAAAGTGATTCTGCTCCTGCAACCAAGAAAGCTCACTGCCGGCTGGGGTTCGTCCAGGTTCATCGTACACATTCGAGCGACTTCCACTGAATGTATTCACAACCGTCAGGTCAACTGTCATTGAATCGACTGTTAAGTAAGGATTACTTGTCGCATCGTATGGTATCAATGGATTGGCAAGCCGCTGAAGATGAACGACGGCAAAATTAGGGTGAGTACCATTGAACATAAGAAGTGGACGGCGACTACCCCCAATTGTTTCTGATGTAAGAAAAGGATCGGAAAGCGGGAGCGGTGAATGAGTACTGAAAGAATCAAGCGGCGTATCTATGGGGCTATTCAGTTCATAGCTGTCAACATATCGACGAGTGTCTGGAGGATTTGAAAAATTATATGGTGCACCTGATGGCAAAGCCTGTGCAATAACATCGTAGGGGTCACTTGTTGAACTACCGTCATGCACTGGCTCAGACAATGTGGCCGGTGTAATCTGCATTGGCTGAGCTGCATTTCTGGGAGAGTCAAAACGCAAATGCACCTGATCGGTGTACGGTAACGCTGGTGGTGTTGCCGTATCAAAGCCCGGGTCAGGGTTACCGGTTACTGGGTTATTAGAATGGAGTGGATCCTTTTTAAAGTCGAACTGTGGGCCATCGGTGCCTACGACAATGTAATCCGTTCGAGTTGGCTGTTGTGATGGTGCTTGTGATGACCAGAAAACTCCACCTTCCTTCCCATCCTTCGGATCCGAAGGATTCGTTAAACTGCTCGGTGGTTCAGAAAAATAGAACACACGGTCAACCTCTGCTGCCCCTGTTTGTGCAGGATCACGAATTTTCATGGTGGCAGCACCAGCCGTATCATCAAAGGCGGTACCTTCGAAAACATCTCCCCGGACTGAGGCAATTCGCCATACTGGGCACTGTGAACCAGCACCAACTGGCGTGCGTTTACCAATGTCAATCGTACCGGTTGTCTCAAAGCGATCATTACCACTCGTATCAACGAACTCCTCTGGGACAGGTTCGGCACGTGCCGACTCAGCAGGGTTCACCGGACCAGCAACGTCACCAACGGCCCGAGTCGGAGTTCCAGAGCTATTATCGAATTTGAAATTTTTTGCTTGAGACACCTGAGGGGCCATCAGTTCGACAAAGAACGCACCGACTGGACGACGCTTTTGATCAAAATCATCATCTTTTGTGCCTGTGGGCTCAACAACCTTATTGTTCACAGACAAATCATCCGTTCGCCGATCATGCCACGCATGCGTTTCGGTGATCAATAATTCGGCCCGCTCACATCCCCACACGGTTGCATTTGGCACCCACGCAGTATTGTCTGGCTTAAACCCCTCTGCCCCACTGGCGGGCAGCATGTAATCGAATCGTGTCATGATGGAATCGGCATCACGAAAATCAACAACATTGATCGCGTACTGAGCAAGCTGCTGAGTTGTTACCGCATCAAGATCATCACTCTGTAGATCGAATGGTGAAGAAACACCATTATTGATATCTAATGCGTATTTTTCATACCGGACGATGGCAACCAGAAGACAAAACAATTGCCGAGCAAATACCTGCCGACGTTCAACACCACGATTTGAGGCATTGGTATCATTCGGTTCACGATATGCGTCATTCACCCCCGTATTCGGATCATGAAATGGCCGATTGATATCGAATTGAAGGCCTTGGACTGTCTCTGGAGAAAAAACACGAAACGGTCGATTTGCAGGATCACTCAGATAGGCACCAAACGGACCACCGATCACGTTCTGCCATGCTGTTCCTGTAATGGCTGGCGTGTCCCAGCTTTCTGTTGTCACAAGCAGTCTATTTCGTGAAGCGTTATTTCCACATAGTGCAACGAACCGCCGACTCAATTTGAGCGAATCGGAATCAAAGTACCGAAGGACCCCCTCTAATTCAGTGGCACTAAACAGATTATCAACAGCATCTCCATCGGCCGGCACGCCACGAGGGCCCGTTGGCGTGAGGTTTACTTCGTAGGGGTCGTCAATAAGCTCGTTGAGTGTCGCGATACTATTCCAACTCCAATCTGGTTTGTAGAAAGCTGGTGCTCCAGTATCCGGATCAACCCATAACCGCAGGTTGCCTTTCCAATCAGAAGGTGATGCATAGCGTCCTGGATTTGTAAAGTAATCAAGTGCTCGGTAAGGCGACTGAGTGCTGACCTGACCTCGCCAATAATCAAGGGAATGTGAAATCTCATCATTTACATTTTTTGCACCAGGCTTTGCGAGCATTGAGTTTGCCCCACTGCCATGAGAATTGAGCGTGTCATCCCAGGTTCCACCGTAGCGACCATAAACAGAGCCGATTTGTGGAATTTCTCGACCTGTTGAACTCGTCAGAAGCGTCGTTCGACCGCCTTTCACCTGAGCTGCATCCTTGAGAAACCCCAACTCAGAAGAACTTGCACTCTGATTGTTTTGGAACACCAAACTTCGCTCGATTGATATCTCTGCTGGACCAACGCCCGAACCGCGTGGAATTTTCCCAAACTGAACGTCACTTGGACCACCACCATAAATAACCGTAAGAGGAGCAACTCCGGATTCATACTGGGCTGCCTCCATACCAGCATCAGTACCATGCACATTGGCATTCAACCTGCCATCTAGATCAACAACAAGCACCGCCGCTTTTGGAAAGATCTTGCTGCCACTACTGCTCATGATTGGAGGCAGGCCAACGTCGATAAAATGCGAGTCTCTAATGCCATCACTATCGTTGTCGACTTCAGGTGATGAACTATTCGCATATACCGCAGCTTTCGAAGATCCTTGATCCAAAGACCCATCATCGTCGAGGTCTTCATTATCAAGAACACCGTTACCATTTCCATCTTCACCGGTTTCGATGGTTCCATTGCCATTACTGTCTTCTTTGTCGAGCGTGCCGCTGGCATCGACATCTTCATAAAGGGTCTGGGCTAACAGAGGATTATGCTGATCAGCCGCGTCGTAGCTCTCGTTGCTGTCAACACCAAGCACACCGGCGAATTCGCGACCATTAATCAGAATATTCGTGTGGTCTTTCACATTCGATGACCGCACATTGTCTCTGGCCAGCGCGGCTTGGATTCTTGTCCTGGTAAGAGATTCACCAACTGCAGGCGGACCTGCCGCCACTATGATCTCAGCTGAACCAGGCGTTGTTCCCCACGCCTGAAGAATACGTGTGCTTACAGTTAAACCTGGCATCAAAAACGTGAGTACTCGTCCGTTCAATTCAGCAGCATATTGAGGTGATGGGTCGGTACCATTTGCAGTGAGCCCAGTGACCGTAAGGCTTATAAAAGCTTCACTTTGTGACACATCTGAAAGGTCAAGGAGACGCCCACGAACAGAGGCGTTCTCCTGTACGGTAGTTCCACTTTGGTCTGCTCGAGATGTTTGATACCCATATTTGTCACCCAAAAGATCATCACCCTGCGTGAGAACTAACGCATCTGATGACGATGAGATACCGCGAACGACTGCAAAAAACGCATCGTCAACAAATTTACGCTCCGCTACTCCTGCAGCGGCGGTTGCCGTGATGTTGTTGGCAAACGCTTTACTTGTCATGCGGGCCCGTCTGGCGACGGCAATATATGCCGCACCAAGCAGCAAAAAGAGCGTGAGCATGCTCAGCACAACAAGCAAAAGTACACCACGTCGGTTTTTACAGCACATGTGCTGCGAGCAACTGCGTTCTTTCGGCTTGTGGATTCTTTTTATTGTGTCCATGGTGAGGTTCCTTCTAGCCGAACAAGCCGTTCAGCAACACCTACTGCCCCGCTGAATGCATAGACGGTCGTTGTTCCTGAGCTCACAGACACATCAGCATCGAACATGAGCTGGCCTTCATTATCACTGGCATCTGAGTCATTATTTTCATTGAATGCTGGAAAGATAATTCGACGCCACTCCCACCTAGGACCACTTGTGTCATGCAAAAGCACCACGCTGCCTCGTGGAAATGTTTCTCGAAAGGACCCATTAGATCCATTCCAAGGGAACGTGATCGAGTTACTTCCAGAAACTGCGGTAACTTGCTGTGATGCAGCCGCTGTCGCATCACGTCGATGAAACGAGACCACAGACAAGAGATAATTTTCTCCACCCTGTGGCACAAGTGTTGCGAGCCATGAGTAGACGCCTTCGCTCATACGTTTCGCGTCACCTGGTTGATAAAACATGGACTGCGCAGGATCATCCTGGCCGGAGTTTTCAAGCGTGTAAGTGACATCGTCCTGTGATCGAAAGACCTCGTCGGCTGGTAATTTTTGATCCAGACTACCTATTGTCTGTAACGAAAGGCCCGCAAAAGCCACATTACCAATCGGATCGACAACAAATGGTGGGGCACCTGGCGGCGTAAGAATGCCACGCGTAATAGCATCATTCAGTGCGGCAAGCCCGACATTCGCCTTGTTTGTTTCTGTAAGGGCTTTCTGAGCTTGTGAACCAGCTGCTGGGATGATGGTAATGACTGCGGTCAGACCAACGGCCAGAATGCCAATGGAGATCAGCACCTCCATCAGGGTGATACCCGCTCGTGTTGAATTAATCTTAATGTTCATGACTGGTTCTTAACGACTCATTGAGCCAAGAGATCCTTCACAATAAACGCCTGTGATTCTGCCAAGGTTCCCGGTTCAAAGCCGTTCTCCACAATCAGGTTCCGGCCGGTCTTTGGGTCAATCACAACCCAGAAGGCATCTGGGTTCTGCCAGCCAGCACCGGGGTTCGATTCTGTTATCTGTGTATAGTCTGTCACCGGCTGTGCGTTAGACTGAAATCCGAGCGTACACAGTAGAGCTATTGGTTTGCCTGGTGTCAGAGCAATTCTTGTCGCGTTTGGACCTGACCAACCCCATACCTCATACGGTTCTCCGTAAACATCAAAGCAAATCGCAACGCTATCAAAGCTACTCAACAGAACGGGTGAGCCGCTACTCTTATAATCTCCAAAAAGATTGACGCCAATCGTCGACGAAGCCAAGTCAACACACACTCGGTCAGGCATCACCGTTGGCCGAGATGTTATTTGTGGCCCGGATGGTGGCTCATACACGACGTAACCGACTTCCACTAAAGGACTGATCGGAAAGGCAGCGTTATACTGATTATCGCCGTCTGGAAATGTAATAAAAGTACTACTGGCATTTGTGCCCGTGATTCGAAATTCAGTGGGGATCATGTCAAAACGAAGGACTGATCCAATCATGCCCGTATTTGGTGGCTGGATGCTTGCAAAACCAGGAGCTCCTAAAGCCACAGTCCCATCTTCTGAAAAACCAGTCGGAACCCTCGCAAAGTTCAAATCGAAAACAGCAGTTCCACCATTTGCGTCCAACCACACGGCAGAGCCACGAGACTTTCCTGTCGCCCGAGCTGCCGCATGCTTGAAATGTGTGTCGAGCCTTTCTGCGGCACCTCGCAAAAGCCGCTTGTCACCTCCCGCGGTAAATGCTGGCAGAACCACAATGGCAAGCAAACCCAGAATCGTCACTACTACCAGTAGTTCGATTAACGTAAAGCCACGTTTTATGCCATGCTGCTTTTTCATTGTGCAAAGATTCCACTCGCAAGATCGACACTTACAACGTCGTCTCCAAGAGCATCAAGTTGATTGTTTTGATTTAGGTCCTCACCAGAATCGAGGACTCCATTGGCGTTTATATCCTCATCGAAAAATCCAAATACTTGATCAACACCCGCCGAACGAATGACTGGCAGATTTCGAATGGTAAGAACAGCGCTTTTGTCCAAAAGACCATTTCCATTCACGTCTTCCCCAACGTCCAAAATATTGTTGTTGTTTAGATCTTCACCAGGTGGATCAGCTGGGGAAAAATCCAGCCGAATTGGAGTACCCCACGGATCGATAAACTCATTTAGACCATTGCCATCCGTATCGGCAACCTGCGTTGCATGAAGCGTTTCTACGAAATCAGCAAAGTAACCTGTTTGCGTCATGATCATATAAAGACATTCCGCACTTTCAGTTGCGCTTCCAGCACTCATACTTTGTGCATATGAACGATATGTTGAACCAAAAGGTGCAATTGGATTACCGCCTGATGGATAAAGAGCGTCGAATCTTGTTACTGGAATCTGCCATCGCACCGCATAAGACGGGCCGACCTCATCTCGAGTAAAACCTTGATCATCAAGCTCTTCGAAAAGCTCCATCAACGAATCACTGATATGCACTACAAAACTACGGGCTGAATCTTCTTTTGCACGAATACCACCGGTCCTGAGTGCCCCAAGAGTAAGTGCGCTTAGCAATGCAACAATAATGATGACGACTAACAATTCAACAAGCGTAAAGCCTGATCTGCCATGTCGGATTTTTATAACCATAACGCACCGCCACAACTCTCATTAAAGGCTACCCAGATAATCCGCCCGCGTGCCTTTCCAAAAATTTGAAAGGTCATCATCAGTGCCGAATATTTCATCAAGGCCAGCACAAATAATTTGAAACGATTCTGGATTAAACCAGTCGTCATTTTCACCGCCAACATTTGTGAATGGAGACAAATCCGTTGCAAGAGTCGTTCGCCGCATCGCACCAAAGGCACTTGGAGTGCTCACAAAATTGTATGGCAAAACCGCATATTGCGATGACGGCAGATACAGGTAGGGGCACCCAGGCTTACCGGATGGAAAATTAGCTCCAGTAACCTGATTAACGCGTGCTTGATCGAAATCAAAAAGCTTCTGCCGCGACGTATTTGGCATGAGCGGTGACATCGGGTTACTCGTAAACCCTAGCAGCCAGTAACTCAAAGCATTTGTCGCATTTAACTGCTTTGGAATTGCACTCGACGGAAAGCCACCAAGAAGTTGCGTATTGACATTCGTATCATTAATTCTAGGAAAGAGTCTTTTCAGATGTTTTCCAGCGATTGTCGCAGGCATCAACGAGAGATCGATTGCCGGTGGAAAACTGCCATACTCATTCTTGTAGTTCATGATCGCCATGTGCAGCATATCGATCTCAGCCTTAATCGCAGCATTCTTCGCCGACAATCGTGCCTGAAAGACCGCTGGCGTGATCAAAGCCGCAAGAACTCCAATGATTGCAATCACAACCAGCAGTTCAACAAGCGTAAAACCACTGCAATGACGCACTGATGATGCGCGTTTATTCATCACACATAACTTTCTCTTATGCGTGCTCTCTGGCAGCCACGTCTTCTGTCGTTTTGATCCCGTCATGACAGTTCCTGAATAAGTTTGATAAGCGGCAGGAAGAGGGCCACAACAATGAAGCCAACTGCACCACCAAGGAAAATAATCAAAATCGGTTCCATCAAGCTCGTCAAGCTTTCTGTCAGTACCGCAACCTCTTCGTCATACGTATC
>Ga0315315_10000652_pt1 | contig 29815 bp, 29 predicted proteins | sample M140m3416metaG_FD_203699 | JGI IMG/M metagenome (GOLD analysis project Ga0315315, IMG submission 203699) | Ammonia-oxidizing marine archaeal communities from Monterey Bay, California, United States - M1 40m 3416 | ecosystem: Environmental > Aquatic > Marine > Intertidal zone | place: USA... | reverse complement strand
GGAAAAATACTAGTTACACATCAAACAGGTAAAGAAGGCAAAAAAGTTCAAAGACTTTATATAGAGGAAGCTTCAGAAATATCTAAAGAATTTTATTTGTCATGTTTGGTTGATAGAGAGTCTTCAAAAATTGCTTTCATAAGTAGTACTGAAGGAGGCATGGATATTGAAAAGGTAGCAACTGAAAGTCCCAAAAAAATAATTACAAAAAAAATTGACTTTAAAAAAGAAGGACCTAGTGAGAAAGAGATAGAAAATATAATTTCAATTTTTAATTTTAATGACAATCAAAAAAAAACAGGTTCACAATTAATTAAATCACTTTACAAAATTATTATTGAAAAGGATGCAAGCCTAATTGAGATAAACCCACTTATTATAACTAAATCTAATGAAATTGTTTGCTTAGATGCAAAAATGAATTTTGATGATAATGCAATTTTTAGAAGGCCAGAAATTCTTGAACTAAGAGATTTAAACGAAGAAGACCCTGCTGAAATAGAAGCAAGCAAATATGACCTTGCTTATATAAAATTAGATGGAACAATCGGATGTATGGTTAACGGGGCAGGACTTGCTATGGCAACAATGGACATAATTAAACTTTATGGAAAAGAGCCTGCAAATTTTTTGGACGTTGGAGGAGGTGCTTCAAAAGAAAAGGTTTCAGCTGCTTTTAAACTAATCTTATCAGATAAAAATGTAAAAGGTATTTTAATAAATATTTTTGGTGGAATAATGAGATGTGATGTGCTTGCACAAGGAGTTTTAGATGCAGCAAAGGAAATTAATTTATCAGTTCCATTAGTTGTAAGATTAGCCGGGACCAATTTTAAAGAAGGAAAAGAAATATTAGATAAATCTAATCTCAAAATATTATCAGCATCTGATTTAAACGATGCAGCAAAAAAAATTGTAGAGGCAATAAAATAAAATGTCAGTTTTAGTTAATAAGAATACAAAAGTAATTTGCCAAGGTTTTACAGGGACACATGGAACTTTTCATTCCGAACAAGCTTTAAAATATGGAACAAAGTTAGTTGGAGGAGTTACACCTAAAAAAGGAGGTCAAAAACATTTGGATTTACCTGTTTTTAATACCGTTCAAGAAGCAAAAGACCAAACAGCAGCAAATGCATCAATGATATATGTACCTCCAAAATTCGCTGGGTCGGCTATCATCGAAGCCATCGAAGCAAAAATAGAGTTAATAGTTTGTATAACTGAAGGAATACCAATATTAGATATGCTTGAAGTAAAAAAAATTTTAAGTAAAAGTAGTTCGAGATTAATCGGGCCTAATTGTCCGGGTATTATCACACCAGATGAATGTAAAATAGGAATTATGCCAGGAAATATTCATAAAAAAGGAACGGTCGGTATAGTTTCAAGATCAGGAACATTAACTTATGAAGCCGTAGCTCAAACTTCAACTAATGGCATGGGTCAGTCAACATGTATTGGAATAGGCGGAGATCCAGTTAATGGAACAAACTTTATTGATTGTTTGGAACTTTTTCTGAAAGATGATGAAACAAAATCTATAGTTATGATTGGAGAAATTGGAGGATCAGCAGAGGAGGAAGCTGCTGATTTTTTAAAAAGGGAAAAAGTTAAAAAGCCTATGGTAGGCTTTATCGCTGGGTTAACAGCTCCTGCGGGAAGAAGAATGGGACATGCTGGAGCAATAATATCTGGTGGAAAAGGGGGTGCAGAAGATAAAATAGAAATAATGAAATCTGCAGGGATAACTATCTCTAAATCACCAGCTGATATTGGTAAGACACTTTTTCAAAAACTTAATAGTTGATTTTTAATTATTTATGTTAAAATAAATTTTAATGTCTTCTTCTAATAACACAACTTACAAAAAAACGTCCTTTTTAGAGGGAAATAATTCAGAATTTATAAATGAATTTTATGCTGATTATATTTCCGATCCTTATTCGCTTCCTGATAGTTGGAGAAAATTTTTTGATGGTCTGAGTGAGGATGAAAAAATTATTTATGATAATTTAAGAGGACCAAGTTGGTCTCCAGAAAAAAAAATTAAAAGAAAAATTGAAATATCAAAATTAAATAAAAATAAGATAGATAAACCGAAAGATATAACTTCAAGTTCAATAAAACAAGCTTCCCAAGACTCTGTTAGAGCAATAATGCTCATTAGAGCTTACAGAATTAGAGGACATTTAATTGCCAATCTAGATCCATTATCAATTCAAAAAAAAGAAGAACATCCCGAATTAAAACCTGAAAACTATGGTTTCACAAAAGATGATTTTAATAGAAAAATCTTTTTAGATGGAGTTCTTGGACTTCAGTATGGAGATTTAAATCAAATTTTGGGGATATTAAAAAAAACTTATAGTTCTAACATTGGTTACGAATTTATGCATATGGGTGACCCAGATGAGAAATCTTGGATAAGAGATAGAATTGAAGGACCGGAAAAAAATATTACTTTCACAGATAACGGTAAAAAAGCAATATTGAATAAGATTGTACAAGCTGAGGGCTTTGAGAAATATTTACATGTAAAGTTTGTAGGTACGAAAAGATTTGGACTAGATGGTGGAGAGTCTTTGATACCTGCGCTAGAGCAAATAATTAAAAGAGGAGGAAATTTAGGAGCGAAAGAAATTAAAATAGGAATGCCCCATAGAGGAAGATTAAATGTTTTAGCTAATGTAATGGGAAAACCATTTAAAGCAATCTTTAACGAATTTTTTGGAAAAACTGTAAACACTAGTAAAGATTTTGAGGGAGATGTTAAATATCATTTAGGTGCGTCCTCTAATAGAGAATTTGATGGTAATTCTGTACACATAAGTCTTACAGACAACCCATCACATTTAGAAGCAGTAAATCCTGTTGTGCTTGGGCAAGTTCGAGCTAAGCAATTTTTTCATAAAGATAAATATAGAAAAAAAGTCATACCAGTTTTAATGCATGGAGACGCAGCATTTGCAGGTCAAGGAATTGTAGCTGAATGTTTTGCGATGTCAGGATTACCTGGCCACAATATTGGAGGAACAATTCATATTATAGTAAACAATCAGATAGGTTTTACTACAGCTCCTAGGTTTGCAAGATCCTCACCGTATCCATCAGACGTAGCGAAAACTGCACAAGCTCCAATATTTCATGTTAATGCTGATGATCCCGAAGCAGTTGTTCACTGCGCAAAAATTGCAACAGAGTATAGACAAAAATTTAATAGAGATGTTGTAATTGATATGGTTTGTTACAGAAGATTTGGTCATAACGAGGGTGACGAGCCTTCATTTACTCAGCCCATAATGTATAAAAAAATTAGATCTCATCCAACTACGTTATCAATATACGGAAAAAAATTAACTAAGGAAGGATTGACATCTGATGCGGATTTACAAAATGAGAAAAAGAACTTTAAAAATTTTTTAGAGCAAGAATTTGAGGCATCAAAAAACTACAAATCAGAATTAAAATGGTTTGACGGGGCGTGGTCCAGATTTAAACCTGGTCTTGGAAAAGATAAGAGAGGAGTAAGTGGAGTTGACAAGAAAAAATTGGTTGAAATAGGTAAAAAAATTTCAAGTATACCGAGGGAACTCAATGCTCATAAAACGCTAAAAAAAATATTTGATTTAAGAAAGAAAACTTTAGAGGACGGCAAAAATATAGATTGGTCTACAGCAGAAAGTTTAGCATTTGGAACTTTGCTTACAGAAGGTTTTTCAGTAAGATTATCAGGTCAAGATTCTGGTAGGGGAACCTTCAGCCAAAGACATGCCGTATTAAGAGACCAAGATAGTCATAAGAGATATATGCCCCTAAACAATATTTCTAATAATCAAAAAAATTTTGAAGTCATTGATAGTTTACTTTCCGAATTAGCAGTTTTAGGATTTGAATTTGGTTATTCGATCTCAGAACCAGAAACCTTAGTTCTATGGGAGGCGCAGTTTGGTGATTTTGCAAATGGAGCTCAAATAATTATTGATCAATTTATTTCTTCGGGTGAGTCAAAATGGGGGAGAGCTAGTGGTTTAGTAATGTTATTGCCCCACGGTTACGAAGGCCAAGGCCCCGAGCATTCATCTGCTAGATTAGAACGATTTTTACAATTATGTGCTGGAGAAAATATTCAGGTTGTTAATTGTACAACCCCTTCAAATTATTTTCATGTTTTAAGACGTCAAATGCATAGAGAATTTAGAAAACCATTAATTATTATGACACCAAAATCTTTATTAAGACATAAAAAATGTGTTTCAAATATTTCTGAATTTTCTAAAAAGAGCACTTTTCATCGAGTTCTTGAGGACGACGCTTACTTAAAAGTGAATAACTTATTAGAATTAAAAAATAGAGACGATAAAATTAAAAAAGTTGTAATGTGCTCGGGTAAAATTTATTATGACTTAATAGAAGCGAGAGAAAAGTTTAAAAATGACAAAGTTACGATCATTAGAATAGAGCAACTGTATCCTTTTCCCGCCAAAACTTTGGCTAATATACTAAAAAGATATTCCAAGGCTAAATTTATTTGGTGTCAGGAAGAACCTAAAAACATGGGTGCTTGGAATACAGTTAGAAACTATATTGATAGAACCTTAGAGATTGTAAATTATGGTGATAAAACTGTTAAATATATTGGTAGAAAGGCAGCCTCTTCTACTGCGACCGGAAATTTAAATAAACATCTTGCACAACAAAAAGAAATATTAGAAAAGATACTTAAAGATTAAATGGCAGAAAAAATTACAGTTCCAACGTTAGGTGAATCAGTTACTGAAGCAACTGTATCAAAGTGGTTAAAATCTCAAGGTGAAAGCGTTACAGCTGATGAACCATTAGTGGAATTAGAAACTGACAAAGTTAATGTTGAAGTTCCCTCGCCGATTAGTGGGACCTTGGGAAGCATTAATGTGAAAGAGGGTGAAACTGTGAACGTAGGCTCATTATTAGGAACTGTCGATAAATCATCTGCTGGCAAATCAAAAAATGTTAAAGAGTTAAATGATTATGATCCACCAAAAAAAGAGTTAAGTTCAAAAATATTTAAAGAAGAAAAAATTACTAAATTAAAAAAAATAAAATCAAAAAGAATAGAAGAACCAACGCTTAAGCTTGAAGAGGAAGAGCCATTGATTTTAGAGCAAGTTCATGAAGAAAAGAAAGTAAAATTAAGAAAAGAAAAAAAATTTTCTCCCGCAGCAAGAAAAATGGCCAGTGAAACAAAAGTTGATCTAGAAAGTGTAGAGGGATCGGGAAAAAATGGAGTAATTTTAAAAGAAGATATAATGAGTTTAATGGGTTCTAAACCTGCCCCGTCTGAAAGAAAAATAAAGCACGGTCCAGAAGAAAGAGTAAAAATGACCAGGTTAAGGCTGACTATTGCTAAAAGACTTAAAGAAGCTCAAGAAAACGCTGCAATGCTTACAACTTTTAACGAAGTTGATATGAGTGAAGTTATGTCTATGAGAAGTCAATATAAAGATGAGTTTCAAAATAAATATGGGGTTAAACTAGGCTTTATGTCTTTCTTTGTAAAATCATGTGTTATTGGACTTAAAAATTACCCAGCAATAAACGCTGAGATTCAAGGAGAAGAAATAGTTTACAAAAATTACTACAATATAAGTATAGCTGTTGGCACAGATAGAGGTTTAGTAGTCCCTGTTTTAAGACAGACAGATGAAATGTCTTTTGCAGATATTGAAAAAAATATTGGAGAGTTAGGTCAAAAGGCAAGAGACGGAAAAATTACTATTGAAGATCTGCAAGGAGGTACTTTCACTATTACTAATGGTGGAATTTACGGATCTATGCTTTCAACACCAATATTAAACCCACCACAGTCCGCAGTTTTAGGTATGCATAATATTATAAATAGACCAGTTGTTGTTAATGGCAATGTAGAAATAAGACCTGTAATGTATCTTGCTTTGTCCTATGATCATAGGATAATTGATGGAAAAGAGGCAGTATCTTTTTTAAAAATAATTAAAGAGTCATTAGAACAACCTAAAAGACTTTTTTTAAATATTTAGACATGGAAAATAATTTTGATTTAGTTGTTATTGGTGGTGGGCCAGGCGGATATGTTTGTGCAATTAGAGCTGCACAACTTGGTTTAAAAACAGCATGCGTCGAGTCAAGAGGTGCACTAGGAGGGACATGTCTTAATGTAGGATGCATACCATCAAAAAGTTTACTAAATTTATCGGAAAATTATCATAAAGCTAAAAAAGATTTTAATAAACAAGGTATAGAAATTGAAGGTATAAAACTTAATATCGAGAAAATGATGACAAATAAAAACAAATCTATTCAAGTTTTAACAAAAGGAGTAGAATTTTTATTTAAAAAAAATAAAGTAACATACTTTAAAGGCAAAGGGGTGCTTTTTTCTAAAAATGATGTCGTTGTTTACGAAAGTGATAAAAAAAGAATTAATGTAAAATCTAAAAATATTGTTATTGCCACTGGTTCAACCGTAGCCCCATTACCTGGCATTGAAATTAATGAAAAAAATATTGTTTCTTCTACTGGCGCACTATCTTTTGATAAAGTACCAGCAAAGCTAGCTGTGATCGGAGGAGGTTATATTGGCTTAGAGATGGGGTCTGTATGGTCAAGGTTAGGTACTGAAGTAACCGTTATAGAGTATTTAGATTATATAACACCCGGAATGGATAGAGAGATTTCTAATGAGTTTCAAAAAATATTATCTAAGCAAGGAATAAAATTTCAGATGGGATCAAAAGTAGAGTCAGTTGAAGATAAAGGTAAATCTGTTTTAATTTCTTACACAAACGTTAAGAATTCAAAAAAAGAAGTTTTGGAAGTCGACAAGGTCTTAATATCTGTAGGAAGAAAACCTTACACTGAAGGATTAAATCTTTCTAAAGTTGGAATTAAAAAAGACCAAAAAGGTAGAATAGAAGTAAATAAAAAATTACAAACTTCAGTAAACAATATTTATGCAATAGGAGATGTAATCAAAGGTCCGATGCTGGCTCACAAAGCAGAGGAGGAAGGGATTGCAGTAGCTGAAATATTAGCAGGGCAAGCTGGACATGTTAATTATGATGTGATCCCTGGCGTTGTCTATACATCCCCAGAAGTTGCTACTGTCGGTAAAACCGAAGAGCAATTAAAAGAAGATAATAAATCATACAAAATAGGAAAATTCCCTTTTCTTGCAAACTCTAGAGCAAAAGTTAATAATGAAACCGAAGGTTTTGTTAAAATACTAGCTGATAGTAAAACAGATAAAGTTTTGGGTGTACACATTATTGGACCACACTGTGGAGATATGATTGCGGAGATGGCGCTAGCAATGGAGTTTGGCGCCAGCGCTGAGGATATTGCCAGAACTTGCCATGCTCATCCAACACATACAGAAGCAATAAAAGAGGCTGCTTTAGCTGTTGATAAAAGACCAATTCATTTCTAAAAAATTAAATTTCAATTACTATTGAATAATGAGAGCACAAGTTTTGCTACCTAAAATATTTAATTTTTCATTTACCTATAATACTAACAAAAAAAAACTGAACCCAGGCGATGTAGTCGAAGTTCCTTTCGGAAACAACAAAGAAATCGGAGTAGTTTGGCCAGAGGAAATTTCAAAATTAAAGAAAATTAAAATTAAAAATATTAATAAAAAAATTACTGAATTTTCACTAAATGAAAATCTAATTGATTTCATTAAATGGTTCGCAATGTACAATATGATGCCAATAGGCCTTGTATTAAAAATGGCTATCGGGAGTAATAAAAATTTATTTAATAAAAATGATAAAGATTTTTCTCAAGAAATAATCGCAGGAACAAAATATCATTTAAATAAAGAACAAATTGATGCTCTAAATTTTTTAAATTTAAAAAATAATAAATTTGATGTCTCTGTTTTACAGGGAACAACAGGTTCCGGCAAAACATTGGTGTATTTTGAAAGAATAAAAAAAATAATTTCAGAAAAAAAACAAGCTTTAGTTTTGCTGCCTGAAATATTTTTAACCAACGAATTTAAATCAAGGTTCTCTGATTTTTTTGGTTTTGAACCTGCAATATGGCACTCTAAAATTACACCAAAGAACAAAAGAATAATTTGGAAAGGAATTATAAATAACAAGATAAAACTAGTTGTTGGTGCTAGATCATCTTTACTTTTGCCCTTTAAAAAACTTGGAGTTATAATTGTAGATGAAGAACATGATACCTCATATAAGCAAGATGAAGGGGTGATATATCATGCAAGGGACATGGCAATCGCAAGAGCTTTGTTTGAAAAAATTCCTATTCATTTAGTTAGTTCTATACCCTCTTTAGAAACTTTTAATAATATTCAAAATAAAAAATTTAGACACTTTAAAATCCAAAAAAGGTACAATGATTATCCTCTACCAAAAACAATAGTTGTAAATCTTAATTTAAAAAAAATAAAAAATAGTTCTATTTCTGATGAGAGTATTGAAATTGTGAAAAAGTTTCTTGAAAAAAAGAAACAGGTTTTGTTTTTCCTTAACAGGAGAGGATATGCACCTTATTTGATTTGCAAAAATTGTGGCTATAAGCAGATATGCACAAATTGTTCTATGTATTTAACATTCCATAAAATTAAAAATAAAGCTGTATGTCATCATTGTTCCTTAGAAAAAAAAATATCTAACAAATGTAAAGATGGAAAAATTTGTGATTTTATTATGTATGGACCAGGTGTTGAAAAAATTTATGAAGAAGTAAAAGCAATATTTCCCACTAAAAAAGTAGAAATTTTTTCAAGTGACTACATGAAAAAAAAAGATCATATAAACTCATTATTTAGTAGAATTCAAAATAATGAAGTAGACATATTAATAGGAACCCAAATGATTTCAAAAGGTTTTAACTTTCCTAAATTAAACTGTATTGTTGTAATCGATGCAGATTTTTCTGGAAGAGGTTATGATTTAAGAGCTACAGAAAAAAATATCCAATTATATCATCAGCTAAGCGGAAGAGCTGGTAGGTTTTGCTCTGAGTCGTTAATCATTTATCAAACATTATCACCAGAAAATGTGACTCTAAATGAACTAATTAAAAATACCCCTGATGATATTTTAAAAAAAGAATTGATCTCAAGAAAGAAAAATTTTCTACCACCTTTTAGCAGATTAATTGCAATTATCGTATCTGCAAGCTCTCAAAATTTAAGCATACAGGGGGCAAGGGAAATAAAAAAACATCTTAAAAAAATTAAAGGCTTAGAAGTCATGGGCCCTGTAGACTCACCTCTATTAAAAATAAAAAAGAAATATAGATCTAGATTATTAATCAGATTTGAAGAAAAAAGTTTAAAGCAAAAATTGGTTTCTAAGCTTCTGAATTCATTGAAAATTTCAAATAAAATTAAACTCACGGTTGATGTTGATCCAGTAAATTTTGGATAATTTCTAAATTGGTAACTTGATCAACCTAAACTCTTATGATACGACACGGACATTATTTCATAATAATTTCAAACAAAAATGAGCATGAACAAATCTTTCTCAACAGAAACTTCAGAAAGATACTCGCGTGCCTTATTTGAAGTTGCAAAAGAAGCCAATGATTTAGATAAAATAGAAAAAGATATAAAAAATTTTCAAATTCTTTTTAATTCTAGCCTAGAGATAAAAACCTTTATTCAGAATCCGTCACTGAGTAAAGATAATCAAAATAATGTGATAAAATTTTTAGCTGAAAAATTAAATTTTTCAAAAAATTTAAAAAATTTTATGTTTTTATTAGTGGAAAAACGAAGAATATTTTTTGTAGGAAAAATTATCGAAAGTTTCTTAAAGCTGTGTTCACAAAAAAGAGGTGAAGTTAAAGCATCGCTAATTTCTTCAAAAGAATTATCTGAAACTGAAATTGAAAGTGTAAGTAAAGATCTATCATCTTCAATGGGTTCAACTCTAAAATTTGACTATAAAGTTGATAAAGAATTAATTGGTGGATTGAAACTTCAAGTTGGCAGCTATATGATTGATACCTCAATTAAAAGTAAGCTAAAGAAATACGAACAGAAAATGTTAGAAAATTAATATGTCTATAAACCCTTCAGAAGTAACTAAACTGCTCAAAGATCAAATTAAAAATTTTGGGGAAAGAGCCGAGGTTTCTGAAATTGGAAAAGTTTTATCTGTTGGAGATGGAATTGCTAGAGTATACGGTTTGGACAATGTTCAAGCAGGAGAAATGGTTGAATTTGAAGATGGCTCTAAAGGTATGGCGTTAAACTTAGAAAATGATAATGTTGGCGTTGTAATATTTGGAGATGATAGAAAAATTAAAGAAGGTGATACAGTTAAAAGAACAAATGCAATTGTTGACGTTCCGGTAGGGAAAGAACTTTTAGGAAGAGTTGTTGACGGTTTAGGAAATCCCATAGATGGAAAAGGACCTATATCTTCTAAAGAAAGAAAAAGAGTTGAAGTAAAAGCGCCAGGAATCATTCCAAGACAATCAGTAAGTGAGCCAATGCAAACAGGTCTAAAATCTATCGACTCACTTATTCCAGTTGGAAGAGGGCAAAGAGAATTAATAATTGGTGACAGACAAACAGGTAAAACTGCAGTTGCTATTGATGCAATTATTAATCAAAAAAAAATAAACGAATCCTCAGATGAAAAGAAAAAACTGTATTGCGTTTATGTTGCTATTGGACAAAAACGGTCTACAGTAGCTCAAATAACAAAAACCTTAGAAGAAGCTGGAGCGCTTAAATATACAACAATTGTAGCTGCAACAGCATCAGACTCAGCACCACTTCAATTTTTGGCTCCTTATACTGGTTGTACAATAGGTGAATATTTTAGAGATAACGGAATGCATGCCTTAATTGTATACGATGACTTATCGAAACAAGCTGTAGCTTACAGACAAATGTCACTTTTACTTAGACGACCACCAGGTAGAGAAGCTTACCCGGGTGATGTATTCTATTTACATAGTAGACTTCTAGAAAGAGCGGCAAAACTAAGTGATAAAAATGGAGGTGGATCTTTAACAGCGCTACCAATCATCGAGACACAAGCCGGTGACGTCTCGGCATATATTCCTACAAATGTCATCTCTATTACAGATGGCCAAATATTTTTAGAGACAGAACTATTTAATCAAGGGATAAGACCAGCTGTAAACGTCGGTTTGTCCGTATCTCGTGTAGGATCTGCGGCTCAAACTAAAGCCATGAAAAAAGTTGCTGGCTCAATAAAATTGGAGCTAGCACAGTATAGAGAAATGGCTGCATTTGCTCAATTCGGCTCAGATTTGGACGCATCAACTCAACAATTATTAAATCGTGGTGCCAAATTGACAGAGCTGTTAAAACAAAATCAATATTCCCCAATGACAGTTGCAGAACAAGTAATATCAGTATTTACAGGTGTTAAAGGATATTTAGATGACGTCGAGCTAAATAAAATTAAACAATTTGAAAAAGATATAATTGAAAAAATTCAATCTGATAAGCCAGAAATAATAGACGCTATTCAATCTTCGGGAAAATTAGAAGAAAATATAGAAAAATTACTAGCGCAAGTGATAGAGGAATATAAAAAATAAATAATGCCTAGTTTAGACGATCTTAAAAAAAGAATTAAAAGTGTTAAATCAACACAAAAAATAACAAAAGCTATGAAAATGGTTGCAGCAGCAAAGCTAAGAAAAGCCCAAGAAAATGCTGAAAAAGGAAGGCCTTACAGTCAAAAAATGCAAAACATAATATTGAACCTAACTAAGTCTATAAGCGATCCACAAAACGCGCCTAAACTTTTAGTTGGAACTGGCGAGGACAAAAAATATTTATGTGTGGTTTTGACCGCAGATCGCGGATTATGTGGCGGTTTTAACTCAAATATATGTAAATTAGCAAAAAATAATTTCAAAAAAATTTTAGAAGAAGGAAAAGATTTAAAAATCATTACTGTTGGTTCAAAAGGTCATGACCAAATAAGAAGAGAATACGGTAAACATATTATCAAGAAATTTAGTTTTAAAAATAAAAAACATATTTCATTTAATGAAGCTAATTTAGTGGGAAATGAGATAATTTCTCTTTTCAATCTAAAAGAATTTGATAAATGTATTATATTTTATAACAATTTTAAAAATGTAATTACACAAATTCCTCAAGCGCAACAAATAATTCCGGCGGAAACAAATAACTTTGAAAAAAAAGAAAATGAAAACTTTTCATATGAGTTTGAACCTGAAGAAGATGAAATTTTAGAGGATTTATTACCTAAAAATATTTCTACACAAGTTTTTAAAGCTTTATTGGAGAACGCAGCAAGTGAACAGGGATCAAGAATGACCGCAATGGATAATGCGACTAGAAATGCTGGAGATTTAGTTGATAAACTCACAATTAATTATAATAGAAGCCGTCAAGCTTCTATTACTAAAGAGTTGATAGAAATCATATCAGGGGCAGAAAGTTTATAATTATGAATAAAAATGGAAAAATAACACAAATCATCGGAGCAGTAGTAGATGTAAATTTTGATGCTGATTTGCCGGAAATTTATACAGCCTTAGAGGTAAATAACTCTGGAAATAGATTAATATTAGAAGTTGCTCAGCACTTAGGAGAAAATGATGTCCGTACCATAGCAATGGATGCAACAGAAGGTTTGAAACGTGGAGATGAAGTTACTAATACTGGCGCACCAATCAGTGTACCAGTTGGTCCTGAAACATTAGGGAGAATTATAAATGTTGTGGGCGAGTCTATAGATGAAAAGGGTGATGTAAAAACAAAAGAAAAATGGCCTATACATAGGGCTGCACCTAAATTTACAGACCAAGCAACAGAAACTGAACAACTAGTTACAGGAATAAAAGTTATTGATCTTTTAGCACCTTATGCAAAGGGAGGTAAAATTGGATTATTCGGGGGAGCCGGAGTTGGAAAAACAGTTACAATTATGGAATTAATAAACAACATAGCCAAGGCACATGGTGGATTCTCAGTTTTTGCAGGTGTTGGAGAAAGAACAAGGGAAGGTAATGATTTGTATCATGAAATGATAGAGTCAGGAGTAATTAAAACAGATGGAAAAGGATCAAAAGCCGCCCTTGTTTATGGACAGATGAATGAGCCACCAGGAGCAAGAGCAAGAGTTGCTTTAACAGGGTTAACAGTTGCAGAATACTTTAGAGACAAAGAAGGACAAGATGTTTTATTCTTTGTAGATAATATATTTAGATTTACACAAGCAGGTTCTGAAGTTTCTGCTTTGTTGGGAAGAATTCCATCAGCAGTTGGTTATCAACCAACACTTGCTACTGACATGGGTAATTTACAAGAGAGAATTACATCTACAGACAAAGGATCTATCACATCAGTGCAAGCTATTTACGTTCCCGCAGATGATTTGACGGACCCTGCTCCAGCTACTTCATTTTCACACTTAGATGCAACGACAGTACTTTCTCGTCAAATTGCAGAAATAGGAATTTATCCAGCGGTTGATCCATTAGACTCAACTTCAAGAATTTTAGACCCAAGAGTTGTAGGTGATGAACATTATAGAGTAGCACGAGACGTTCAAAGAATTTTACAAGCTTATAAATCTTTACAAGATATTATCGCAATTTTGGGAATGGATGAACTATCCGAAGAAGACAAACTTACAGTTGCTAGAGCAAGAAAAATACAAAGATTTCTCTCTCAGCCATTTTTTGTTGCTGAAGTATTTACTGGTTCACCAGGAAAACTTGTTGACCTTGATGACACAATAAAAGGCTTTGATGCTATCTGTAAAGGAGAATATGATCACTTACCAGAAGCAGCCTTTTATATGGTTGGGGGAATAGAAGAAGTTATAAAAAAAGCAGAAAAATTATCTAAAGACAGTAAATAATTAATAATGTCTGAAAAATTTATAGTCGAAATTATTACTCCGGATAGAACTATTCTTAAATCAGAAGCTAGTGAGGTCACAATCCCATCATATGAGGGCCAGATGGGTATTTTAAAAGATCATATACCGTTAATAACATTTTTAAGACCAGGAATAATAGCTATTAAGAGTCAGGAAGAAAAGAAATATTATGTTGAAGAAGGAACAGTGGAATTTTCTAACAATAATTTATTAATTTTAACATCAACAGTAAAAGATTTAAAAAATTTAGAAAAGGGCTCTATTGATAGCTTAATTGCTGATGCAGAAAAAAAATTAAAGAGTAATAATCTAACAGACAAAGAAAACTATATAAACTCTTATAAGATAGACACTCTAAAAGAAATTAATTGATAAAAGAATTGATCTCCTTAAGGAGTTTTGTATACAAATCTTTTTTGAAACTAACAATCACCTCAGGCAATTTTTTTCGTTCAATCCATTTCCAGCTTATAAACTCAGGTTTCTTAGTATTTATATTAATCTCATCATCAGTTCCTAAGAATTTAGTTATGAACCATTTTTGCCTTTGTCCTCTATATTTGCCTTTCCATATTATTCCTATCAAATTTTCTGGTAGTTCATATTCGTAAATCTTTTCGATTTCTTTTAAAATTTTTATATTATTGATACTAGTTTCTTCGTGTAATTCTCTTTTCATTGCAGCTATAAAATCTTCTCCTTTATTCACACCACCTTGAGGCATTTGCCAATTGTTACCAGGATTGTCTATTCTTTTACCAACAAATACACGATTATCATTATTCAAAATAATTATTCCTACACCAATCCTCATGGGCAGCATTTGTTTATTTATCATTTTTAAGAGTTGAATAATCTAATAGCGTAATTAAGTTGATTATCCTTTTCAGAATTAATTTTGAATTCATCATCACTTTCTTCAACCAAAATATCAGGTGTTACGCCAACCTCTGAGATTGATTTACCAGAAGGTAGATAGTATTTAGAGATAGTTAATCTCATTCCGCCACCATTTCTTAGAGGAATAATGGATTGAACCGAACCTTTGCCATAAGAATTTTCACCTAAAATAATTGCTCGTTTGTGATCTTTTAATGCACCGGCGAATATTTCTGATGCAGAAGCCGAACCATTATTAATCAAAACAATGATAGGCTTTCCTTTAACTTCATCTCCTTTTCGGGCAAAAAATTTTCTTGTTTCAGAGGTTTTACGCCCTTTCGTTGAAACTATTTCTCCATCATTTAAGAAAAAATCTGTGATATTTATTGCTTGGGTTAATAAACCACCCGGATTGTTCCTTAAATCAATAACATAACCTTTTATTTTAGTATTTTTTTCAAATCTCTTTAGGGATTTTAAGAACTGATTATCACTATTTTCGTTGAATGATTTTAATCTTAAGTAGCCAATATTTTTTTCCTTACTTATTATTTTAGAGTTTACCGATTGAACTTGAATTACCTTTCTTACAATTTTAAACTGCAAAGGTTTTTTTATATTTTTTCTTCTAATTGTTAAATCTATTGATGTTCCAACAGGCCCCCGCATTAGCTTAACAGCTTCCATCAAAGATTTTCCTTGCACCTGTTCACTTCCAATTTTAACAATAAAGTCGCCAGCCTTTATGCCGGCTTTTTCTGCTGGTGTATCATCTATTGGAGATATTACTTTTACCACACCAGCTTCCATCCCAATTTCAATTCCTAATCCGCCAAATTCTCCTTTAGTATCAGTTTGCATTTCCTTAAATAACTCCGGACTCATATACGCAGAGTAAGGATCAAGTGATTGCAAAACCCCATTTATCGCTGAGTCCATCATCTCTGACTGATTTACGTCATCAACGTACTCTTTATTTATGTTTTCCAAAACCTCTCCAAAAAGATCAATTTTTTCATAAAGATCATTCTTAGCTGTAGATGCTGTATTTAAAAAATTAAAAAAGAATATTGATAAAATTAGAATTTTCTTCATATCATTGCCTTTTCCTTTGGAATTTCTTCTGACCACATTTTTTCTAGATCATAAAATTCTCTTTTTTCGGGATGAAAAATGTGAACAATCACATCATGTGCATCAACCAGTTTCCAATCCTTGCTATCTTTGCCTTCAATACGACAGCCCTCAACACCTAATTTCTTTAGTTCAGTTACAAGAATTTCTGATAAAGATTGAAGATGTCTCGAAGAGGTTCCTGATGCAATAATCATATAATCGGCTATGTATGATTTATTTTTTAAATTTATAGATGTAATATTCTGGGCCTTGTTATTGTCCAAAATATTTTGAATGCTTTTTTTTATCTCTGATATTAACATTAATTGTTTGCTTTTAATTGCTTTCTTAATTCTGTTGAAGAAACTTCAAAAGATTTATTTTTAATAAATATAATTTTATTTTTTAAATATTTAGCCACAATTGAATTATAGCCTTTTCTATCATATCCTTTCCTAGAAAAAACTACTAATTTTATTAATTTAACTATTTTTTTCCAGCTTTTCCACTTATGAAATTTAATTAAAGTATCAGATCCAATAATAAAATAGATACTTTTATGTTTTTTCTTATTTATTAAATAGTTAATAATATTAATGCTTCTTGATGATTTGACAATTTTATCTAAGTAAGCAACTTTAATTTTTTTTTCATTTTTCGCGATTTTCTTAGCATAATAAAGTCTTAGTTGAAGGGAGTAAAAAGGTTTTTTTTTAAAAGGATTTTTTCTTGTAACTAACCATAAAACTTTATTGAGTTTTATTTTCCTTATTGCAATTTTTGAAATCTCCAAGTGCCCTTTATGCGCTGGATCAAAACTTCCTCCTAGCAGTCCAATAGATTTGTTTGAGTCTTTCACCATTAATTATGGTCTAATAATACCCTTTCCAGATACTAAGTATTTATATGATGTTAATTGGTTAATACCAACTGGGCCTCTAGGTGGAAGCTTGTTAGTAGAAATACCAATTTCTCCTCCAAAACCAAATTCACCTCCATCAGCAAATTGTGTTGATACATTATGCATTGCAATTGAGCTATTCACTCCATTTAAAAATATCTGAGCGTTTTTTTTATTATTTGTAATAATGCTGTCTGTATGCATAGTGCCATATTTTAAAATATGATCTATACCATCTTTTATATTTTTTACTGTTTTTACTGATATTATAGAGTCCAAGTATTCTGTTCTCCAGTCTTTTTCTCTTGCTTTTTTTAGCTTGCCCTTAAACAATCTATTAATTTTATTATCTACTCTCACCTCACAACCCTCGCTTATTAGAGATTGAATTATTTCTTTTGCGTGCGAGTTAATTGCTTTTTCATCAATTAACAGTGTCTCTACTGCTCCGCATATACTAGTCCTTCTCATTTTTGCATTAATAATTATTTTTTTAGCCATATTTAAATTTGCACTTTTATCTAAGTATATGTGACATAAGCCTTCAAGATGACCAATAACGTGAACATTCGAAAATTTTTGAACTTTGGCAACCAATCCTTTTCCTCCTCTAGGAACAATTACATCAATATACGCACTCATTTTTGATAGTAAATTATTAACGATTTTTCTATTTTTCCTTTCTATAAATTGAACACAATTTTTATTAATATTATTTATTTTTAAAACTTCTCTAAAAAGATTGGCTAAAAGTTTATTCGAATTAAATGCTTCAGATCCGCCCCTTAATATTGAGCAATTACCAGATTTAAGACATAAAGCAGCAACATCAGCAGTAACATTTGGCCTACTTTCATAAATAACTCCAATGATCCCAATAGGTGTTGAAACTTTTTTAATTTGTAATTTGTTTGGTCTTTGCCATTGTTCAAGGACCTGGCCAATAGGATCTTTGAATCTTGCAATTTGATTTATTGAATGTCTTATACCCTCTATACGTTTATCATTGAGAATTAGTCTATCGACAAGATATTTTCTTTTGACATTCTTAACGTCTTTAAGATTTTCCTTAATAATTTTTTTTTTATTTGTCAGCAAGGATTTATTGTAGTTTTCTAAAACTTTTTTAATTTTATTATGCTTTACAATTTTAAGGTCTTCGAATGCCTTTTTAGCATTTTTTCCAATATTCTCTAAATAACTCATTTATAATAATACCATATCATCTTTATGAATAATTTCAGTTTTACTTAAATATCCCAAAATTTTTTCAATCTCTTTACTTTGTTTACCTTTAATCTTGTTAATTTCATCTGAGCTAAAAGATGATAAACCCCTAGCTAATTGATTATTGTCTTGATCTAAAATCAATACATTCTCTCCTTTGCTAAACAATCCTTCAACCCTAATCACTCCTGCAGCCAATAAACTTTTGCCAGTTCGAAGCGCTTTGGATGCCCCATTATCTATTTTAATTGTTCCATTTGAACTTAAAGATCCAACTATCCATTTTTTTTTGGCGTCTAAGCTAGAAACTTTAGGAAAAAAATGAGTAAATTTATCATTTTTTATCATATTTAAAATTGGGTTATCTTTTTTACCATTTGCTATGAACATATGACATCCAGAATTCATACAAATTTTTGCCGCATCCAGTTTTGTGATAATTCCTCCAGACCCGTAATTATTTTTTTTTTTCTCAATAAGTGAAGTTATTTTATCATCTATAAGCTCAATATTTTTAACAATTTTTTTACTTTTGGATTTATCATAAAGTCCATCTACATCAGAAAAAATTATTAAAATGTCTGCTCCAATTATCTGAGCAACTCTAGCAGCTAGTCTATCATTATCACCATATTTAATTTCAGTAGTAGCTGTAGAGTCGTTTTCATTTACTATTGGGATTGCATTTAATTTAAATAAATTATCAAAAGTCCTTCTTACGTTTATTGCTCTTCTTCTTTGCTCCGTATCATCAGGACTTATAAGGATCTGACCGGTTTTGATCTTATATTTATCAAATAATTTTTGAAATTCGCCTGCTAAATGGATCTGACCAACAGCAGCGATTGCTTGAGACATCTCAAGTTTTATCTTTTTCTTTTTGATTTTAAGGTATTTTTGACCTAGAGCAATTGCTCCAGACGAGACAATCACAAAATTTTTATTTTTACCATATTTTTTAATATCTTTAATTAGAGAAGTTACCCATTTCTTTTTAAACGCTCCCTTATTATCAACAACAGTAGAAGAGCCAAGCTTTAAAACAACTTTTTTTGAATTTTCAATTAGCATTTTTTATTAGTAATCTTTTTATTTTTTGGATATCTTTATTTGAAAATACTGAGATAATTTCATACTTAGATTTAACTTTCTTTTTAAATTCATTTAATTTTTTATCAATTTCCTTTTTATCAAGTAAATCTGCCTTGTTGAAAAAAATAATTTCTTTTTTTTTTAATAAGTTTTTATCATAAGTTGATAACTCAAACTTTATCTTTTTATAAACACTAATCAAATCTTCCTCTGAAATATCAATAAGATGTAGCAAAACTTTACACCTCTCTATATGACGTAAGAATTTATCCCCTAGACCAACTCCTTTATGAGCCCCTTCTACTAAACCAGGTATATCGGCCAAAGTGACTTCTTTACCATCATAATATGAAACACCTAAATTTGGATTTATTGTTGTAAATGGATAGTTAGCTATTTTAGGCTTAGCCCTAGTTAAAGCTGCTAGTAGACTAGATTTTCCAGCATTTGGCTTTCCTATAATACCTATATCTGCAATAACTTTTAATTGAAGCCATATCCAAAACTCTTCTCCGATTTTACCATTAGTTTTTTTCTTTGGAGCTCTATTTGTCGAACTTTTAAATCTAACGTTACCAAGACCACCTTTTCCACCTGATGCAACGAGATATTTTTCTTTATTCTTTGTAAAGTCATAAATTAAAGTATTATTATCTTCTTCATAAATTTGAGTTCCAACTGGTACTCTTAAAACTAAATCACTTCCATTGGCACCTGTTTTATTTCTTTTGCTTCCTGGTTTACCATGTTGTGCTTTAAAGTGCTGTGCATATCTAAAATCGATTAAAGTGTTCAAGTTTCTATCTGACTCAACGATAATTGACCCTCCGTCTCCTCCATCACCACCATCAGGCCCACCATACTCAATAAACTTTTCTCTTCTGAAGCTAGCAGAACCTGAACCACCGTTACCAGCTTTGATATATATTTTTGCTTGATCTAAAAATTTCATTGTTGGTACAATATAAATAACTTGAGGTTATTTATAGATTAATTGGGGATTACAGAAACTAAAGTTCTGTTTAATTTTGATTTTTTGAATTTAACTTTTCCTTTGACTAAAGAAAAAATAGAATGATCTTTTCCCATGCCAACGTTATCACCTGGGTGAATTTTTGTGCCCCTTTGTCTTACAATTATATTTCCAGGAATTACTAATTGGTCACCATATTTTTTTACCCCGAGACGTCTGCCTTTACTATCTCGGCCGTTTTTTGATGATCCACCTGCTTTTTTTGTTGCCATTTTATTATATTATTTTTTTACTACTTTTTTTTTGTAACAATTTTCTTAGTAATAACGGTCTTAGCCTCGTCAATTACCTTACCATCTTTGGATAAAATTTTCGTGATTTGAATTTTTGAATGTTTTTGTCTATGCCCATTTTTTTTTCTTGAATGCTTTCTTCTTCTTTTATGGAAAATCAAAACTGTTCTATCTTTAACATTATCAAGTAGTTTAGCCTCTACAGTTGCCCCACTAACACTTGGGCTTCCGATCTCAGTAGTTTTATCGTCATTTAAAAGTAATACATTTTTAAATTTGACGGTCTCACCTACTTTTACATTGAGTTTTTCTATCTCTAAAATTTTGCTAGCAGAAACCTTGTATTGTTTTCCACCAGTTTCAATAATTGCAAATGACATAATTTCTCGCTTTTAAGTTTCAGGGCAATATAGCCCTCAATATTATCAAGTCAAGATTATTGAGCTTAAAAATTGTCTTTTAGGTCACGTAATTTAGTAAATATTTCTAGATCTGAGGCCTTTTTTAAATTAAGTGCCCCTTTAACATCTGGATCATCATATCTTAAGAATATATTTGTTTGAATTTCATCTCCTATCGTAGTCGGAATAGTAGGTTCATCATTTTGTGTTTTTGCTTTTATAACTTTTTCCTTTTCTTTTAAGAAGTTATTATTAGGATTGAATTTAAGACAAAATATCAAATTACTGTTTGTATACTCGTGACCACAGTAAATTTTTGTATCTATCGGAAGGCTTTTAATTTTATTTATAGAGTCAAACATTTGTTTATATGTTCCTTCAAACACCCTACCACACCCTAAGGAAAATAAAGTATCGCCAGTGAATACAACTTTTTCTTTCTCTGAAAAAAAAGCAATATGTCCTGAGGTATGACCAGGAATAAATATAGTTTTAAAATTTAGACTCCCAATTTTAAATTCTTGACCATCTTTTAATAATATATCTATTTCTGGAATCCTTTTTTCGTCTTCCGCGAATCCTAATATTTTTGAATTGTATTTTTTTTTAAGCTCAGTATTACCTCCAACATGATCAAAATGATGATGTGTATTAAGAATTAAATCTAATTTTTTGTATTTTTTATTAATTATGTCATCACACTGCTTAAACTCAGAGGGGTCAATTATAGCCACAGTATTTGTTAAGTTATCTTTAATTAAATAACTATAATTATCATTTAGACAAGGTATGATCTCAATATCCATTTTATCCTATTAAAAAAATTCCAAGTTTTGAGAATAAATTTTTAATTTCTAAATTACTTTTTTTTACGAATGAAATACTATTCTCATTAATCCCAATTATCTTTTTAATATTGATGTTCTGGTCCTCACAATAATTATAAAGGTCTTTGATAGAACACATATGTAGGTTGGGAGTGTTGTACCAAGAGTTAGGTAAAGTTTTTGTTACTGGCATTTTACCATAAAGCAACAAACTTGTTCTTACTTTCCAATAACCAAAGTTTGGTATAGAGACTATTACTGATTTTCCAATACGTAATAATTCATTTAAAACTTTGTCAGGTTTATAAAATGCTTGAAGAGTTTGACTAAGGACTACGTAATCAAAAGACTTATCAGGAAATTGATAGAGTTCTGTTTCAGCATTACCTTGGATTACAGTTAAACCTTTATTAAAACATTCTTGTACATTATTTTGGTCAAGTTCCAATCCTCTTGTTTCAATATTTTTTTCTTTTACAAGAAAGTTCATTAAGGAGCCATCTCCACAACCCACATCAAGAACTCTTGTATTATTAGGAAGAAGGTCTGCAATAACTTTAAATTCTTTTTTCATTTTTTAAATTTCTCATACATTGAGTCTATAAAAGCCTTAAGTGTTTTTAAGAATTCTGTTTCATTCAATAAAAAAGAGTCGTGACCCTTATCTGTTTCTATTTCAGAGTAAGACACATCAGCCCCAGATGCATTTAATGCGATTACTATATCTTTATTTTCTTTAGTTGTGTAAAGCCAATCAGAGGAAAATGAAATTACTAAAAACTTTGTCGATTGATTTTTAAAAGCTTCAACCAACCCTCCTTTGTATTGCTTGGACAAATCAAAATAATCCATGGCACGCGTGATATATAAAATCGAATTAGCATCAAATCTTTCAACAAAAGTGCTGCCTTGATGCCTTAAATAACTTTCAACTTGAAAGTCTGCATTAAAACTAAATTCATAATCTGCTTTTTCTTGAAGTTTTCTTCCAAATTTTTCCTGCATTCCTTGTTCCGACAAATAACTTATGTGACCAACCATTCTTGCTACAGCTAGACCATTTTTAGGTTGCGTATTTTTTAAAAAATATTTTCCATTATCCCAAATCGGATCAGCCATTATCGCCTGTCTTGCTAATTCATTTAAAGCAATATTTTGTGCACTGTGACTAGAGCTACAAGCTATAGGAATTGCAGAAAAAGTTTTTTCAGGAAAAGTTGTACAAAATTGTAAGAGTTGCATTCCTCCCATAGAGCCGCCTGTTGCGCATAAAAGTTTTTTTATACCGAGATGATCAAGAAGAGACTCCTGCGCTCTAACAATGTCTTTAATTGTTATCACAGGGAAATCTAATCCATAAGGCTGATTGGTCTCTTTATTAATATCACTTGGTCCCAAAGAACCCATGCAACCTCCAATTACATTTGCACAAATTACAAAATATTTATTTGTATCGATAGCTTTTCCTGGCCCAACTGCTGTAATCCACCAACCATCCTTATTAGTCACAGGATTTGTTCCAGATACAAATTGATCTCCGGTTAATGCATGGAATACTAAAATGGCATTATCTTTATTCTTATTGAGTTCTCCATAAGTTTCATATGCTAGAGGAAAATCTTTAATAGTCTTACCACAGTCAAGTTTAAGTGGCTTGGAAACAATAATTTTATTTATATTCTCAATTTTTCTATTCATCCAAAAAAAAAGCCCAGCTAAACTGGGCATATCCCTTTTTAGCTAAATTTGTTATGCGCCTGCAATATGGTTAAATCAGCGCGTTATCTATTTACTAGATCATCACAAACTTGTCAATTTTATATAAGATAAAGACTTCTAGAAAAACTCTAACAATTTGGATAATACATTAATAAATGAGGTTACCTAAACCAAATAATATACAAGTAGAAAAATACGTAGCTGGAATGAGCTTTTTTAAAAAGAGATTAGCTAGGATAAAACTATCAGCAAATGAGTCCGCGCTTGGGCCTAGTCCAAAAGCAAAAAAAGAATATATCAAAGTATCAAAAAGCTTTGCAAGGTATCCTGACTCCAATGGAACTTTCTTAAGAGAAACTTTATCAAAAAAATTTAAAATAGATAAAAATAGAGTTATTTTAGGATCAGGGTCTGATCAGATTTTTGAGTTAATCTCCAAAGCGTATCTAAAAAAAGGTGACGAGGTAATCGTACCTAAGTATAGTTTTATTATTTACAGAATTTATAGCAAAATGAATGAAGCTAAAGTAATTTACTCAAAAGAAAATAACTTTACTCTTTCAGTAAAAGATATTTTAAAAAAAGTAACCGGCAAGACAAAAATTGTTTTTTTGGCTAATCCAAATAATCCTACGGGAACTTATGTTACAAAAAAAGATTTATTATTTTTGCGAAAAAAATTAAGAAGCAATATTTTACTCGTTGTGGATGATGCTTATTTTGAATATGTTAAACAAAAAGATTACTCTTCAGCTTTAAAATTATTTTCTAATTTTAAAAATGTGGTAGTGACAAGGACATTTTCAAAAATTTATGGTTTAGCTGGACTACGCGTAGGGTGGGGATATGGATCAAAAGAAATTATTGAAGTGTTAAATAAGATTAAGCCGCCCTTTAATGTAAACAAAGCAGCTTTATTTGCTGCGTCAGCTGCAGTTAAAGACAGCGTTTGGTTAAAGAAAGAAATAAAGCACGTTAACAATTGGAATAAGAAAATGTTTAATGAGTTTAAAAAAATGAAAATTGAAACCAATAAAAGTTATAGTAATTTTTTACTAGTAAATTTTAATAAAGTAAAAATTAATTCATCAAAAGTTTTTAAACTACTAGCAAAAGCTGGAATTTTAGTTCGTAAAATGGATGTTTATGGTATTAAGAATTCATTAAGAATTACGATTGGAAATAGTGAGGAAAATAGAAAATTAATTTCTAAAATGAAAAAAATATTAAATGTTTAATAAGATTAGTATAATTGGATGTGGTTTAATTGGCTCTTCTATATTGAGAGCTGTAGGAGAAAAAAAATTAGCATCTAAAATAAGTGCTTACGATAAGTCATCTAAAGTAACTGATTATTTGAAAAAGAATTTTTCAGTAGAAATTTGTAAAAATATCTCCGATGTAGTTAATGAGTCCGATCTAGTAATAATTGCTTCTCCTTTAAGTAGTTACAAGGAAATACTTCTTTCTATTCAATCAAATTTTAAAGAAAATGTAATCTTAACTGATACGGGTTCTGCAAAAAAAGAAGTTAATAAAATTATTAGCAACTTAAATCTTAAGAATGTTAATTGGATTGCTTCACATCCTATAGCTGGAACAGAATATAGCGGCCCAGAGGCTGGTTTTGCAAATTTATTCAATAACAGATGGTGCATTTTATAATCAGATAAAAAAGTAAGTAAAGATAAAATTAATGAATTAGAAAAGATTTGTTCTAAACTCGGCAGTAAAGTAAAATTCATGACATTTGAAGACCATGACTACATTCTATCATTGACCAGTCATTTACCGCACGCAGTAGCTTACAGTATTGTGAAAACAGCAATTAATAATGAAGACAAATTTAAGGATGATGTTATTCAATACAGTGCGGGTGGATTAAGAGATTTTACAAGAATTGCAGCATCGGATCCTTTAATGTGGAAAGATATTTTTATTGATAACAGTGACAATATCTTAAAAGTATTGGACAATTACTCTAAAAATCTCGAGGAAATTAAAAATGCTATTAAAAATAAAGACAGTAAAAAACTTATAGAAATTTTCTCATCAACCAAAAAAGTAAGAAAAGAGATTATTGAAGCAGGTCAAGATACAGATAAACCTGGTTTTGGTAGAAATTAATAAAATAATTTAAAGATTAGATAAAATCGATTTAGAACATTTTATAGTATCAGCATCTCCACCTATATCTTTAGTTCTATTATTTTTCTTACCTAAAGATTTTTCAATTGCTTCAACAATTGAATTAGAGGCTTCTTTTTCTCCCAAATAATCTAACATCATTGCACCAGACCAGATTTGACCTATGGGGTTGGCAATACCTTTTCCAGCAATATCAGGAGCAGAGCCGTGAACAGGCTCAAAGAGAGATGGAAATTTATTCTCAGGATTAATATTACCGGACGGTGCTATCCCAATAGTACCTGTACAAGCAGGTCCTAGATCTGAGAGAATATCACCGAACAAATTTGATGCAACGACTACATCAAACCATTCAGGATTGAGAACAAATCTAGCAACTAAAATATCTATATGGAATTGGTCTGTCTTAATTTCTGGATATTTTTTTTTCATTTTATTAAATCGCTCATCCCAAAATGGCATCGTAATTGAAATTCCATTTGATTTAGTAGCATTTGTTAACTTCCCTCTTTTTCTTTGCCTAGCTAACTCGAAGGCAAATTTTTGCACTCTATCTATTCCATGTGCTGACATTATAGTTTCTTGAATAGCTATTTCACGATCAGTATTTTTAAACATTCTACCACCTACAGATGAATACTCTCCTTCTGAGTTTTCTCGAACTATAATCATGTCAATGTCACCAGGTTTTTTATTAGCTAAAGGCGGATTGACTCCTGGAAAAAGTTTAATTGGTCTAACATTAACATATTGATCAAACTCTCTTCTAAATTTTAGCAATGATCCCCACAAAGATATATGGTCTGGAACCTTTTCTGGCATTCCCACTGCTCCAAAAAAAATTGCATCATGTTTTTCTAATTTTTCTTTCCAATCATCAGGAAGCATTTTTCCATGCTTTTCATAATAATCACAGGAAGCAAAATCATATTCAGTAAAATTAATTTTAAATTGATGCTTTAAAGCAGCATCTTTTAAAACCTTTAAACCTTCTGGCAACACCTCTTTTCCTATTCCATCTCCAGGTATTGAAGCTATGTTATATTCTTTCATAAGTTGAACTTATTCTTCCTATATATTTTGTAAAGTTATTTCAGTAGTATTTTTTTATTTCAGAATAGATTTTATTTTCTATCTCACTCACAAAATCATCATTTTCTTTACCAGGCATAATTGGTTCTAAAAATGAAATATGTATATCGCCTCTATATTTTAGAAAACTATTTTTTGGCCAAACCTTCCCTGTGTTTAAAGCTACAGGCACACAGGGTAAATTTAAAGCTTTGTAAATTCTACCGGCTCCCTTTTTAAATGGTGGCTGTTCATCAAGTTTAACTCTTGTTCCTTGAGGAAATATTAGAAGAGGTCTTTTGCTCTTTTCAATTCTATCCCTCACTTTGTCAAAAAAATTCAAATTTTCTTTGGTTGTCGTTTCCCGGATAATTGCTATAGAGCCAATTTTTCTCAAATACCATCCGAACAATGGAATACTTAGTAGTTCTTTTTTAAGAATAAAAATTGGGCCATCCAAAGGTATTTGTAGAGCAAAAGTTTCAAACATAGACTGATGGGCTGAAGCAACAAAAAAATTGTCTACTTTTTTTAAATTTTCAATCCCATGAAATATTACTTTTGTATTTAAGATAAGTTTTAAAATTAGCACTATATATTTTGCTGATACTCTTCCAAAAAATATTGTAAATTTACTTGGTAGAATTAATGTTGGTATAGCTAAGATAAAAATTGTTATGAGGCCAACATATAAAAAAATATTAAAGATTAATGATCTAATAAATTGCATTAAGAATTAATCAATTTTAGTAAATTTTGCTTCTTTCTAATATATCTAAATTTATTTTTATTGATTAAAATTTCAGCTATTAATGGTCTTGTATTATAGTTGGAGGATAATGATGACCCGTAAGCACCAACATTAGTTATAGCGACAAAATCATTTTCATTTACTTTAGGATAGTTTTTATAAACACCAAATTTACAAGTGCTTTCACATATTGGCCCCACAAATTCTATTTTACCTTTCATTCTTGAAGTTTTTTTAGATATAGGAATAATTTTATGAAAAGCTTCATACAAAGCAGGACGCATAAAATCATTCATACCAGCGTCGAGTATAATAAAGTTCTTGTTAGTGCCTTTTTTTATAAATTGAATTTTACTAATGATAAGACCAGTATTACCAATAATAGATCTACCTGGTTCAAAAATTATTCTGCAATTTAATTTTTTTGAAAAATTATGTACCAGTTTAGAATATTTACTTAGATTAATTGGTTTTTCTTTATCAGTGTAATTAATACCAAAACCGCCACCTAAATCGACATATTTTAAATTCAGTTTTAATTCTTTTATTAGTTTACTCATTACATTTAGAGTTTTTCTAAATGGTGCATCATTTAATATTTGACTACCGATATGCACACTTAAAGCGTCTAATTTAATATTTTTAAAAGATCTAATTGTTTTAAGAAAAACCTTAAAATTTTTAATAGATAAACCGAATTTATTTTCTGCTTTACCAGTTGATATATTTTTATGTGTTTTTGCGTCAACATTTGGATTTAGTCTAAATCCAATCGAAACTTTCTTTCTTAATTTTTTCGCTAAATTATTTACTAATTTAGCCTCACTTTCAGACTCGCAATTAATTAATAATATTTTTTTATTTATTGCAATTTTCAACTCATCTTCAGTTTTACCTACGCCAGAAAAAACAATTTTATTTGGTCTAATTCCTGCTTTTAAGGCTTTTAAAAGTTCACCACCCGATACTACATCAGCTCCAGCACCTAGTTTACCGAGTATTCGAAGTATACTTAAATTGCTATTAGATTTTGCAGCAAAGCAAATTAAAGGATTAGTTTCTTTAAAAGTATTAGCAAATTTTAGAAAATTAAAAGCAATCTGATTTTCTGAATAAATATAAAAAGGTGTTTTATTTCTCTTTAAAATATTTTTAATTGATAGTTTTTCAATAAATAAATTTTTACCTTCATATCGTAAATTTTGCATAAGATTATGAAATTATATTGATCTGATTTATCTGAGCTTGGTATTTAGGTTCAGATTTTTTTCCGCAATTAGTTAAAATAAAAATCATTAAGAAAAAAACAGCTAAGAGTTTCATTATAATTCCTTTTTATATTTTTTTATCATTGATTTAACATTAATAACAGATGTTCCTCCATGAGATTTTTTCATATTCATAGAATTTTTTACATCAAGGACTTTTAAAACACTTTTATCCAAATCTTTATAAAATTTTTTAATTTCTTCAAAATTTAATTCAGATAACATCTTTTTATTTTTTTCAGCGTAATTAACAAGTTTTGCAGAAATAGCGTAAGACTCTCTAAATGTTAAATTTTTGTTTTTAACAAGATAATCTGCAAAATCAGTTGCTGTTGTGTAGCCTTGGTTAGCCATAAAAAGCATATTTGTTTTATTAGCATTTACAGAGCTAATTAATTCAGCGCTCAAAGTAAGAGTATCTTTTAAAGTATCAAAGCCACCAAAAACTAACTCTTTATCATCCTGCATATCTTTAAAGTAAGACATGGGAAGACCTTTCATTATTGTTAACATTGCATTTAATTTTCCATAATTTATTCCAACTTTTCCTCTAATTAATTCTGCAGGATCAGGATTCTTTTTTTGTGGCATAATAGATGAGCCCGTGAGCATGCTGTCTTTAAATGAAATTAAATTAAAAGCATCAGAATTAAAAATAATAAAATCTTCTGCTAATCTAGATAAGTGCATTGCGCAAACAGCAGAGGCATATAAAAAATCTATTGCAAAATCTCTATCAGCAACAGAGTCAATTGAATTATCTGTAGGTTTTTTAAAACCAAGCTTTCTTGCGGTATAGGTTCTATCTATTTTGTAAGATGTCCCCGAAAGCGCCGCAGAACCAAGAGGACACTCATCTAAAAGTTCAAGATTATTTTCAAATCTTTTTTTATCTCTTTTTAGCATCTCATAGTATGACAATAAATAATGTGCGAACGAAATAGGCTGTGCATTTTTCAAATGTGTCAATCCAGGCATAACGGTATCAGTATTTTTTTCTGCTTTTTTAATTAAATTTTTCATGACTAATGAAATATCTTTTATGATTTCGTTTGATGCTTCTTTTGTCCATAATTTAAAATCTGTTACTACCTGATCGTTTCTAGATCTTGCGGTGTGAAGAAATCCAGCTGATGAGCCTATTAATTCAAATAGTGCTTTTTCAATATTTAAATGAATGTCCTCATATTTTTCTTTAAATTCAAAACTATCTTTATCTATTTGTGCCTTAATTTTTTT
>Ga0315315_10000648_pt1 | contig 29847 bp, 37 predicted proteins | sample M140m3416metaG_FD_203699 | JGI IMG/M metagenome (GOLD analysis project Ga0315315, IMG submission 203699) | Ammonia-oxidizing marine archaeal communities from Monterey Bay, California, United States - M1 40m 3416 | ecosystem: Environmental > Aquatic > Marine > Intertidal zone | place: USA... | reverse complement strand
GGATGATCTACTGGAACGATCATTTGTAGTCGGTATCATCAAACAAGAAGTAGGTAAACTTGATATCGGGGACGTCATTGATCTGGGAAACACATTTGAATTTGTCAAAGAACCACTGGAAAGACTCAACACCATGCACCTTTTGGTTCAGATGGGACTGCCCAAGCCGAACGTCGAGGGCATAAATGGCGATGAAAAAGGCACGATAGAATCAACAATTGAACTTATACTGGGAAATACAAGCTTCAAGAAAAGAAATGTACTTTTGATGCCTGTAGCAGACTTTCGAGAGTTCTCCGAATTGAAACAGTGGAGAGATTGCTATTACAAGGGCGTTTTTGGCGCAAGAATTACTGCACTCAAAGCATATGGTATAAAATCAGATGCTAACCCACCTCAACCATATCTAACTAGGTATGACGAAATTTTGCAGCGTGACTTGCAGAAACAAGATTCGGAATTTGGGCAAAAACTTAAATTGGCAAAAGAACCGTATGCACGTTTCATACAACAAATGTTTGATGTACCTCATCTCAAAAAACCCAGTGAAAAAGTGCAAGGATGGCTGAAAACTAGTACAACACGTAGGTATGGATTCTTTTTCGAACAGTTTGAACGAGAGGTCAAAAATCACGTACAGAAAACTACAAGTGACAGGGAAAAAACACTCAAATATGTGTGTCTATATACCCTTGCTTGTATCCGCAGACAATATATTACGAATCTTCAATATCAGGAGGGAAAAGCTTCGGTAACAAATTCTACAGGAGCCATAGTGGCACATAACTTTGACGAAACTGAAGAAGTGTTTGATGAAATTACAAACCAGCAAGAATTTGGGAATTATAGACACACCATGTTGTTGTATGGAAGCAGACAATGGGAGCTCGATGTTGTGGCATTTTTAAACCGTATGGCGTGGAAATTGTCAGGCACGATGGATCCTGGCGATTTGCAAGGGGATGAGACTATCATTAACAAATTTATCGAAGAAATTGAAAACAGAAAAAAGGAAATAAAAGAAGAGTTTGGTGACAATAGCATATCAGCCTGTCTCCGGTGTGGTATTATCAACACATATAATGAACTCAATAAAATGCGGGATTTGATCAAAAAAACCCGCGATTCAAACTATGGACACTTGCCACACTGCCCAGAGGTCATCAGAAAGTGGTTCAGTGTTTTGGAAGCAGAGGACCCAGTAGTTATTGAAAAGATTGTCTCCTATGTGCGCAATAACTGGAAATTTCTGCACGGAAAAATGAGGCACGTTGGGAGTCTTTGCGCCCTGCAGCTTGTGAATATTGTTTATCAGGAGTTAAATGAGGAACTCACCCCTTCCGATGAGAAACAAAACGCGGCAAAAAGAAACAGAGAACTTAAAAATTCCATTCGAAGGAACATTGAAGCAAAACATTTCTGGGGAGTAGAGACTGGTATAGAGGATATCTTTGTAAAGGTGAAAGGGTTTGAGGGTTCTACAAGCGAAGACGCCTTGAAAGCAAGAAACCAGTTGGGGTTCATCGACTGGGTGCAGGATATGGAGAATTTATTGGAACACACCCTTTATTTCTATGAATTGGATAAATTGAGCAATAAGAAAGAACAACGATCTTTAGAAGAAAACGAAAACATAGAGGATCTTTTAAGGAAGATTCGTAATTTTTTTGTCAAAGAAGGTGAGACTATCTCTTACGTGAAACTAATAGAGCAGGATGGAGAATCAAAAATCTTTGATTTCCTAAGTCGTAAGTTTGAAACTAAAACAGTCCAAGGTCAATACATAGAGATATTAAGCAGAGAAAGCTTCTGGAAATTCATGCAGCGTGTGTATAACGCCGCAGTTGCCGGAGGGGGTACAGATGAAATAAAAGCGTTGATGAATTTTGAACATGAACGTTATAAATTAAAACCCATGAGCTACATTGATTTGAAGGGTTTTGTGGAGTTGAAAAAGAAACATCAACAATCATTATCAGAATCCGAACAAGAATTAGAGAAAGCCCCGGGTCCTCACGTTCGGTATCTCGGAGTGAAAGGAAGTTTCGAACTACATTCCATGCTGGGTGCTACCTTAATGAAATGTCAGTCAGAAATGGATGTATATGTTTCCGATGATGAAAAGGAATTATCCCAGGCTTGTATCGAATATATTGGCAACGTACATGAGGTGGTATCTTCATCTCTCGAGGGTATGAAGGAGTCTGACAAAGCATCGCTATTGCCGCAGACCCTGAAGAAAATGGGCATTTTCGAAGAACAGAGAAATTTCTCGGAAGTATGCACTGGCATATCAGAGTGGATGACAAGTCTTCGCAAAAGAGGTGAGGTCAATGAGGAGTCAAACCCCCTACAAGAAAAGCATAAAAAAATATTTTTCAATGAAATTTCCAAGGGAGAAGATGTCGTCGCGATGCTGACACAAGGCATCGGATCCTGCTACCTGATATGGCTGCAGACTCAGAAGATGTATGTTTCGAAGGAGGAACGGGACAGGCTGGGAAAGATGATTGACTCAACAAGTGTGGGGGTGCGGAATATTCAAACCCAATTGAATTCAGAGCAGATGGCCGTAATCAGGGTATGGAGTGATATAATACGAGGATACAGTGGATTTGCGATGGACTTTTCGACGTGGGATTCTGTGCGGAGATGGTTAGAAACACAAAAGAATCGACTTGCCAGCATGGAAACTATAACCAGCACAGAATTGCTTCAAGAGGAATACCAATTTGGAAACTGTTTCCGCGACAACGTGATGTCCATTTTGCCAGGGAATGCGGGTGTAGCACTCGACGAGTCCAAAGAGGAGACGGTCGCGTCGATATATCGACTCGCGCTTGGAATGACAAGTGAGTACTGCAAGATTAGTATGTAAACAGCTTTTCGTACCACAGTCCTACCTGCCGCGAAGCAAAGTCTGTGCAGTTAATCAGAACACCCAGAACTTCTCCGCAGCATGTGAGGCCAAACGCAAGTGAAACTTGTGAGATATCCATGGGTTGTCGGGGCACAGCGAGAGGAAATATAAGCATGGAGGAAATCATTAGAAACAAAAACGCACCCTTCGCAACCGACTGTAGTGGAATAACGAATCGCGTAGAGTCGAGCACGCGGACGACGTGGTTGTCAAAGTGTATCAACAGAAAGAGAGCGGCGAGATGGCGACACTGTGTCAGCAGAGAGAAGATGAGAATGGAACTGAGTGTGAGCATCATGTAGGACTGTAGTAGGAAATTTGAGGTGCGTGTGCGATCCTTGACGCTGAACATCAAAGCCGGTGCTGCGAATGCAAAAAACACCGCCTTGTGCACGACAAAGATTAATGCCAGTGTATACTCCTCGTAGTTTTCGGTGCGCTGGTTAAAAAACACCAAAAACACAGCCAATTTGATGATCCAGTGGGGTGATTTTTCAAACGTTAATTGTGTGTACAATTCTTAAATGTAGTAAAAAATACCAAAAAAAGTTCAGAGCTTCTGTTTGAGAGTGAGCACACACACAATAGACGATTCTATTCCGAAAGCACCCGAGGTGCGATATGCAAGCTTCGAAGAGTTTCTCGAGCTGCAGAGTGTGGTGCGGATGGGGTATGCCAATTTGATAGACCGCTCCGTGCACCGCCAGATGATGGAGCGACGGGAGTTTCGGCACTGGACCGAGTATGATCTGATTATGATGGGAGTTGGTATGTTTCCGGAACTTTCAAACGAGGGCCTCGAAATAATATCGAAGCTGACAAAGGGCTCTGGTTTGATATGGTGCGCTGGTTTCAACCGAGACCTGGTGGGTGCCATTACGACTGCGAGTCGCACATATGTCAACACCATACTCTCCCTCGGCGTCACCCCACCCTACCTGAGCATCAACCCACACATTCCCACCATGATAGACATGATGAAGAGCTCGCTGTATGAGTTTTTCTCGCTTTCGCAGACTTCACTGTACCCATACTTCTGGGTGAGCAAGTTGGTCGATGCACACTTCAAGTATGCGTTTCACGTAATGGGGGTCCCACGACTGATTGTCACAAAGCAGGTATGGGAGGAGATTCTCGTCGCTTTTCTCATGGTGTGTGAGAAGTTTGAGATACCGGCAGACATCAGCATTGACCTGGGAAAAATGCTCGAAGGTGACTGACTCAGCAAATGAGTATAAGACACAAAAAGGCTCAAGTAATTATCTTTCTTCTCATTTCGTGGTGCGCATGCGTGAACGTCATGATCGTGCTCTGGTGCTGGCTGCAACGCTCAAAGTGGGTGATGAAGGGAGCGTGTACTGTAGAGGACGGCATGATTTTTTTACTGCTAGGTATCAGTACACTTTTTCTGATACTGCACTTTGTGATACCACGAGAGGAAGCACGTCTAGACTCTCGCATGAGCAACATAGCCGCATTTTCCGAGAACGTCAGTTGGAGCAATTCGAGTATCGGGTTATTTGTGAAGGAGTTTGAGCACATTCAGCAGCGGGGCCCGATATAATCAAAATTTATATGCTGTGCATTTACTATTTCTGATCATTCTCTTGGATGTAATGAGTCTTGCCAAAAGCCTGGCGCAAGTTGTCCGCGCAAGTATTCCAGACGCCGCCTTGGCTGTGTGTAAAGCAGAAGACAAGCCCGTTGTTGAAAACCTCATCTACATATTGTTGGAAATCTTTCCACTTCTTAACACAACCCTCATTCACGCGCTCGATACAAGGAACGGTGTGTATCGCTTTGTGCTTCCCTTCTCGGAGACATGTCACGTGCACTTTACGCAGCTCCAGATACTCTTTAACAATAACCCCTCTCGCATCAAAGACATAATATGTCTTGAGGATCCACAATACAAGCAATGCATCCTACTCGAGATTTGCGACGACAGTCACCGCTCTAAGGTAGTCGAATATGATATTCAAAGAATCAGGAAGCGAGTAAGATTTGGTGACTGAATTCCGCGTGAACGCTGCTGAATTTTATAAAAGATACATAGCCAATCTATACAAATGTCGTATACCACACGCGATTTTGAAGCGCATGAAGCAGCGTGGAAGAATTACGACGCGGAGGACTCAAGTTACGAGAGTGCTGTTCGATATCTGAAGTGGAGGCAGAACGTGCAACGTGACATTCAACGACCAATTCTGAGTCGCAGCGCATTTCGCAGGCTTGCACAAGCTTTGACACATTTTCGCAACAAGGACATTTCAGTGACACCAGGTGCCAAGCGTTTCTTTGCTAAGATGACTGGGAAAAAGCCTGAGTGACTTCGAAGAAGGAGGTTGTGATTGCAATAAAACAAAAGAAGCCTCTTTGACGACAGACCACATTCGCACCTCCATGACTGAACTCTTTATTCAATCCATAACAAATTTGACACTATGTCTTATGTCTTGCTTGTTTTGAAGCCTTTTCTCCAACTCTTCTATCTTACTCTCAAAATCCTCGATTTTCTTGTTTGTGTACTTGACGTATTTCGTCACGATTGATGTCAGGTTAGACATATGTATGTCTATTTTGGATATGCGTTTGAAAAGAATGTCCGACTTTTTGATTTTTTTGCTATTAATCTTGCTAGTCTTGGTGCTAGTCTCACTCACAGGAGGGGGCATAAAGTTGGGATGGTTCGACAACTGAAGGGGGGTTGCGAACTCGTTGGACTCGGTGTTGTTGTTGATCGACTGCATGATTGTGGAATTCGTGTTTTGTTTTTGGTTTTCGCAACGGTCATCTTTTTTAAAAACGATTGCTAAAATCTAATCAATTTTGAGTAAAATCTATTGAAAATACTTTATATCTAAATTCAGTTGCCTATTAAAAACGATTTCTGTTCTGCGTCGAACATGCCCATCCGCGACACCATCAAGCGCTTCTTCGAAAGCATGCTCGCGCGCTGGGCCCCCCAAGCACACGATGAGGTCGCTGATCGCGCGGCAATGCGCCTACAAACACGCTCACACATGCCGATTTTAATACACGAGGAAGAGGGAATTACAGAGAAGCCCGTGCCAGGGGGCATGTACCCAGTGCGCAAGAGCACAAGCTTGCCAGACCTCCTCCGTCGTATCCGTAAGAAAAAGACAATCGTATCGATGCCGACGACGTTGGAAAACTTGAGCATTGGCGCTATGGTGGAGGCCCGCTTGGTCGTCACGGTGCGCTGCATGCTTACGACCGCCGAGCAAGACCCAGGCGTTAAAGTTACTGTGCAATGCCTGAAGGACGCGACTTCGACGTACATCAAAATCTTCAAGCACCACGAATGCATCCTGCACCTCGACCGCAAGCTCCTCCGCTTCGTCGAGAACGCCGACCACATGACGCTGGCCTTCAATGCGCGCAGCCATGAGTACGACTGGTGGGTGCTTGTGTTCGATCGGCAGCACATTCACGACTACCACTCGCTGCACTACCACGTCCTACAAGACGCGAGCATATGAGAGTTTGAGGGAAGCTTTGCATCAATTGCTACAAAAATAGACCACGAACTGGGTTTCAAGTAAAATCTCTCAAGTTTCTTTTTAAGAATCTATAAAGGTTGGTGTGCTGCTCTTAATCAAAAAAATGTTGGAGGTGATGTCACACCACGCTACTGAACGTCAACACGAGCGTGGTATCAAAAAAGCGTATATCGATCTCTGTATCGGCAAGGGGAGTAGGTCGAATGTAGAAAGGCGCGAAGGGTCGATGAAATGGTGTTTCAAGTATGCGTTTCACGGGCTGCATGTTGTGTGTGGTGTGGAGAAGGCAGGGTCGACGCCTCTCGTCATCACTGCCTACTGGGTTTCATACAACTTGAAGGAAGTAAATCGGTCGATGAGGCTGTACGACGAAATGCTGATGGAGCGCTCCTCGAAGAAGAAGGCCGGGAGGCAAGGGCAGAAGAAGAGGAAGATAGATGTGAAGGGGGAGCTCTACGATGACCCGTTGGAATAGCTATCATTTTCAAAGGAGTATAAATTTCGTGCTTTCTAGAGATGATAATAAAGCACCCCTGAATAAAAATAATAGAATGTATACCACCCGTAATCTCTCGTTACTTTTTCATGCACACGAGTGCCTGGATTCTCTTTCTGGCAGTTCTTGCATTCGAAGAGATGAAATTATTTGCAGTATTACTGGGATGTAGCTAAGTAGCATCAGCTCTACACTGGAACAATTTCAAGAGTAATTCTATGTTCTCTCAGTTTGATAAGTGTTTTGCGTGGAGTATCTTTGGGTATGTGTACTGGAGGGGCGAAGGTGTTTTATTGTGGAGCTTTCTGGTGATAGTTGCGTTTTGCTTTTTCCAGGGAAGACAGGCATTCCTCTCGCAAAAATGGCTCTGGCATTTTGAATGGCACGCAGCATTTCGATTCTTTGCCTTTTGGGCTGTATGTATCTTCATGCGCCACACGGACCTCTTTTTTGTAGCAGTGTGGAATTTATTGTACTTGAGTCACTCTATGTGGTCGTTTTGGATGCTCGTAGAGCAAGGAGTCGAGATGAATACAGACACTTGAATACGGTGTCGATGGGTGTATATTTAACCGCGCGCAGACTCCTGTGATACCATTCCTCTCGATCCAGGATAGCACCTTTCCATTTATTTGCTTTGGAGAGAGCTCGGTCGCAAAGTCGTGGGCGCACGGTGAAATTTACAACTTGCGAATGGCCTCTGTCATGCTGAGAATAACTACACGGGGCATGCAGTACAATTCACGGGAGAGACTAGATGGGGACAGTCTCGGTGTGTGGCACAACACGGAGTGTGATTCGGACATGCGAGCACTATGTGTCGAGAGAAGCAGTGGGATGCGTGTGTTTCCCACTGACGAGGTGAGCATCCCAGACAGCAACGAGATGATCAATATGGAGGGGAGCACCTACTTATCTCACTTTCCACACGACACCGCATGCAACAGCTCGCATACTGGCCGGATCCGCAGCCTCACAGACACGACATACGACCTGTCTCTGTGCGATCTTTTGGATGCCAATCTGGACATTATATTCATAGACGAGACGGACACAGGGGGGCAGCTTTTATGGCGTGAGGATAAGACCCCCTGGTGGCTGTTGTTGTTCTTGGGTCTTGCAGCGATCTACCTCGTGAGTTGTATTGCACAGAACATCGTCAACGTGGTAAACAAGAACATGCACGTTCCAATCTGGCAGCGTCTCGTAACCCTGGGGGTGCTTGTCATGAGCGTGTGGAGCTTCTTGCTTGCAGGTGAAAGCAATTTTGTGATTTTACACACGGACAAGCGATTGATGTGGCAACTGATACTGTACGTCACCTTCGAGTTATTGACACAACTCTGGTCCGATTTCCAGCGCATTCGTGACCATCACGAAGCATATTCGATAACATTTTTTGAGATTCTCAGGATGGGCTACAAGGAGGTGCAAGAGCAGGAGGAGCACGCAAAGAAGGAATGGGACGTATCTCCGTATTTTGCAAGTAGTATATCTATTCTCACTGCCTGCCTCCTTCTCATCACGCTGCGCATCCATTTTACAATGGACAACCCATATGTCGTTGTTTTGACTCTCATCTTTGGCGTGCGTTCTTTCTACAAGTTCCTATGGGTGTGTATGTACCAAACAAGTATACTTGAGCAGATTATACAAAAGATAGACATGATGCTTTTTATTTCATTGCTGGGAAATGGTGTTGCAAGCACCGAGTACAGATATGTAGAAAGTACTCTCATTCAGTTCTTTGTCCTTTTTATTTCTCTTGTTTCTGGTGCACTGCTACTCATGCTCAAGCCACCAACACTCTAGATCTGGGACCTATTCGTTATCCTTCTGCCGAAGCTGGCGCTCGATCACATGCATGTCGAAGCGCTGCTTCATGAGAACTGCCTTGGACTGCAGTGCGTCGAGCTTCTTCTCCATCTCGCTGATCCTGGAATTCAAAACTTCGTCGGTGACACGCTTGTATGGGCGCGCAGGCGGCCTCGGGCGCCCTGTGTTCTTGTTCTTCTGCTTCTTCGTCTTTGCCGGTGCGGGGGATAAACTGTCGTTGGTCTCATCGTTCATCATTTCTGAAACGGTGCGCTTCATGTTTTGGGAAGACGTTGTTTTTTGCAAATTTTCCACTCGAAACAGTGATAATATTGCTTGTATTATCCTTTTTTTACAACGCATAAATGTGTAACCTAAAAAATAAAAAATATTTTCATATTGCGACGTGCCTCAAATATTTTTATACGTATTTTGATATTCAAGATTTATTTTCAGTATTTGACATGCAGACCTACCGTGGTCAGACCACATATCACAACGGACAATTTGCATGCACAAGTATCTCCTGGCTTTGGGGTGTCGCCTGCTCCTCCAAAATAGTTCAAGAGCCTATTGTGTCTTCTGTACAGATGGACCTGATAATGCAGAATGGCATCTCTCTTCACGAAAAGATCACCAGCAAGTACAACTGCCGGATGATCCACAGCTTCGAGTTGATAGAAACCTCATCTCCCAGTAACTTTGAAATCAAAGAACTCATCATAATACACGACAGGAATCTTTATGAAGAATTCAAATCCGAAGGTGTATTTTTGTGTAGCAATCTCAAATTGAAACCTCAACAATCACTCATCTATACAGTCAACAACCACACCATAGCATTCCATCACACAATGGACGACGGCTCGTATGTTTTCGACCCAATGGTGGCTAGCGTCGAGCAGATTGAAAGTGTTTCAGAGTACATCAATCGTGTACCGACCTCTACATACAATCAATCATATGGCATCCTTCTAACACCACTTACTGCATCTTCCTCTTGTTGAAGAACAGACGCCTCCTGCGACATCCATCACAGCGTAAGACATTCATCTTCTTTAGATTCGATTTGTGATTCGAAAGAGAATCTCCATCCCGCAGACAGTCATCACACCAGCGCTTGTCGTCGCATAGTTTGATGAGCTTCCACACCTCATAATTCTCCAGACACATGTCGCAAAGAGCGCTGCACTTCACAGACACGTATGATCCATGCACCTTCTTTGTGCAGTGAATGCACGAAAAGCGACAGCAAGAACGCCAATCGTTTTTTTTGAATTCTTCGTGTGCTATTTCCGCACGACACTTGATCAATTCGGTGCTCTTTACCAGCCAACCACAGGACTCGCACTGCAAGTACTCCCCTTTGAACTTTTCGAAGCTGGTGTTTTCCCATTTGTAGTCATCTATCTCCGTGCACCTTTTGCCCATGAAAGCATAATTTACGTTTTTGTCGTTACCAAGCAAATACCACATCCTAGCAGCCTCGATTCCTTCGGCAAGCTTTGTCTCGTAATCAAACGTATAAATCGATTGAAGATTAAGTGTGCATACGGGAATTTCGATGCTCTTGCCGACCACCCACTCTATCGCTCCCGGAATTTTGGAAAAGATGTTTCTTATCAAATCTTCGCAGTCAATCTCCGAAAGCATCTTGCGAACTTCCTTGCTCAACCCTCCTGCTTTAGTTTCATTTTGAAGGTTTGGAATTGCAATCATGCTAAATGCCTCCATGTAATCGAACCATTCGAAAGGAAACTGCACGCTGCGCGATGAAGTTTGTATCTTATTGAATGACGATTCTTCCAGGGCATTGATGTGGTCTTCTTGCTTCGTTATGGTATCCTCGCGCTTTTTGACTTTACAAAGCCAACCCGCTTCTTCGCTGTACTTTGCAGAAATACCCTTGTTGAAGGTGTACATTGTATTGCGGTCGTGAAAAAGTGCTGGTCTGTGAAGCGTGGTATCCATGCTATGCAAATCCTATTGCTCTAAGGAGATTTCAATCTCTCTTTTAGTCGCACATGCTAAAATCTTTCCATATATTTACTAAAATCTATTTCAGTAGTACATATACGCAGAAAACATTATACCAGCAAAGCTTGTCATGTCCAGGCACTACCCAATGCTACCTGAGCGCGTCGCCTTGAAGGTGTGGGATTACGATCCGAAGAATTACAAGGTTGTGGCAGTCGACACTAAAAAGGCGCTCAAACACAAGGAGACCCAAGACAAGATCCTTTCTGCCTTTCTTCTCGAATGGCATGAGTACGAGATTTTGACTATGAAAGTTCATCGCGAGACAAAGTTTCTGAATGAAAAGATGTCTTCGGAAAGGGTGTTGAATTATGCAGAGGTTCTTGATCTCGACATGGACTTCACGCCTGCTGATGCAATTTTATGGAGACACCACACTCAAAGCATGTTTATTACACACCACGACAAAATGGAAAATTACCCAGACGACGCGTACGGGATGATGTTTGAGACAGGTGGTTTGGAAATTGAGTACGCGAGGCGCGAAACCTTTCTGCAGCGTATGTGAGGAATAAAGAATATGCTGTGGATTTTTACTGAAGACCACAGTATGTTATTGTAGGGGTAAAGTAAACGTAGAGAAGTGGAATGAGACCGACTACACAATAGAATATGAGGCGGTCGAGATCGCTTTCCAGACGGGAGAGCAGCGTATCAATAATTCCAAATAGCGATATCCATAGAAGTATTGTGAGGAGGAGCACCAGCAGACATTGGGTCGTTCTGTTGGATATAGAGTGAGCAAAATAGAGCGTTATTTTTAAAAACAGATTTGTTTAATCTATTAAGCAAGTGTGTTGTAATAAAGACGATTCAAGCGCGTCTTTTCTTTGTTATCCTGGGAATGCTGAGTTATAAGGTTGTTTTCTGGAGTGACAGGGCACTTAGTTTCAGTCTTTTACTATTGATTGTGTTGTGCTCGTTCTCTGTATCCATGACAGTTTCGGACCCAATTCTGGTAGCGAATAGTTTGAAAGAATGGATTCAATCCTGTTCGTTTTCAATGCCAGCAGTATCGTCGTCCTGGACACCGTTTGACATATGGAAAGGCTCTACGATATAGTCAAGGAGGCATCAAGCCACACAAATGAAGTACTTGGATCTTTTGCGAATCTCTCATCGAGCGACTTGGCGCGAGTCGATGCCTTGGTATTGACAAAAACGATTGCAAAGTTTTTGCGGTTCTTTTGCATTGCAAAATTACAGAGTTCATTGACGAGTTGATGGTTGTCTGACGCCAAGCCAAAGTTTTGTTTCAACCAATGGCGTGCTTGTTGAATTGAGGTGCCAGAGCATTGATCACTCGAAGAGTACAACACATGCATAGTACGTGTACTCAGTGTGTGATACTCGTATTGACAGTTGTCTGATTTCGATCTACACCACGCCCTAAACTTGAAAGTGAAGTCAAATGGGTTGATTGTTGTGTTCAGAGCATTTTTATTGGCGATTTCCAGACCATCTATGTTATCATATTCGGGATCAGATTCCAAAGCAAGCTCATTTGAAATATGGGTTGAGAGAGCACGTCGAATTTGAATACTTGCAGTGCTTTGAGAAAGCGGCATGACTACAAAACAAACGAGATGGCTAGCCAAACCGGGGGTGTGTTCACCATACGGGTCCGGAATCCAATTCAAATTATCATGTGGGCTTGACAGATGTTTGAAGTTCGGTGAATATCCCACTGATGCATTTACATCTGCTACCTTGTACTTGTAGGCGCGATTGGAATCACTACACTGTGGCTCGTGATCGAGTAAATAGTTTGAAACATTTCGCACAAAGCCAATGTGAGAGAGCAGAATACGCCCCTCTTTGTTTTCAACAACCATGGTGGCTATCATAGAAATTTGATCTTGTTGCTGTGGAACAAATATGGCTGCTGCCCAGGAAATCAGCCCGGATTCCAGGCTAAAACTTGAATTCGAAGTTGAAACTGACGCGTGTATTCTGGCACATTCGGGGACCTCTTCGAGCAAGGCCGCGCCGGGTAGAGACACATGGACACCGACGTCTTGCTCGATGTAATCCTTTTTTTGCATTTGAAATTGTAATAACATTGTGTTTCCACTAGCTGCTCTTCTCAGCCATAGTATCTGCACATCAAATATCGCGAGTGGTATGTAGGATTCTGTGTTGTGTAGTCGCATGACACTGGTTCCGATATCATTTTGTATCTCTACTGTTCGAGAAATGAAACGCATATATGTTACATCCAAAAGCGATATCACAAATCTGCATTTTACACTGAGATCGTCGGTCTCACAATCAGCTATTTCATTCAGAAATTCATATCTGATAGTAAAAGCGAGGGGTGACTCAGTTGCGTTGTCAGCATTGATAATATTAGGATTCTTGCCACATATATCATCATCAGGGGGTAGTCCCGAAAAACTTCGATGTGAGATGCGGAAAGCATTACTGCAACAGTCGGTGGTTTTGTTGTAGGGTCCACATTCGAGATTGGATTTGCTGACCAGTATCATATACTTGTCAAACTGTGTGTATGTGATGGTGAACTTGAAGCCCACCGATGTCTTTTCATATTGAGACAGATCCAGTTCTTGCGAAAAAAATGTATCCTCGCCGCCCTTCATAGCATTGCGAATACAGTCGGTTCCGTCTTTGTTCTTGACAGCAAATGGCTCCTTGCATTCGAAGCCACAGTCGATAAAAATTGAACTACCATCTGCTAGTTGTTGTTTAGTCTGCTGCATGTTCTTGAAGAGATAGTTGCCCATGTGCTCGCAGGATTTGCAGCCCAGATGTAAATTGTTGGGGTCTGCATACGATCCCTCTCGACAAGCAATCCCACAGCTTGTCTTATCGTTGTATACTTTTCCGTACGAAGTAAAGTAATGCAAATCCACTCCAAAATAAGATTTAGCTTCTAATAATTCGCAGCTTATACATTTATCTAATGATTGTGTGCTTTCCTTTCCTCTCACTTTATCAATCTCGTGACTACATAATTCTGGTGTTTTATTCCGTTCGGTGCATTCAGTGTCAATCGATTGCGTACATAAACCTGTTTTGTATTCGTTTTCGAAGTCACATTCCGAGCACTCGGAGCACACCCCTGGTTGTAACGAATCGCACGGAGTACTGTAATAGTAGTTGTCTTCGCATGTTACACAACTTTCACATTCAGTGTCAATTGTTGATGTACATTCACGTGAAACATAGAATGGATCGACACACACTTCACATTCAACACATTCATGATTGCCCACAGAATTTTTGTAGTAGTTTGGTTGGCATTCGAAACACTGTCCTTGTTTCATCTCATATCCCCTGTCACACACGCACATGGCTCGGTCACTATCGGGTACTTGATTTGATTCCGTACAAGCCTTTATAGAATTATCACCCGGGCAGTAATACCCCTGCTGACAGACTGCACAATCACCTTTTGCATTTTCAAAATAACCCGGTCTACAAAAACAATGGCTTACTTCATATCGTGCAGTTTGTCCATTAGTCAATCTACCGTCTGGGCAATCTGTTGAATCGCCTTTGATGCAATATACATCTTCAAGGCATTCCACGCATGCGTTACTCTCCGTGACCTTGTACCCGTCGATGCAAAAGCAGTCGTCCACACTAATCGCGCCCGCGTCGGTTGTCATCAACGGGTCCGGACATGAAATTCCAGTCCCACCATCACCACAGATTTCTCCCGGAGGGCATTGAATACAAGTAAACGGGGGCGTAGTTTTATCTTTTTTAAATCCGGGATTGCAAATGCAATGTTCTCTTAAACTTGATTTGGCAGGGCTGTGTGAGTATGAGGGACAGTCTTCTAGAAACCCTTCGAAACAATACGTATTGGCTCCACATGCTTGGCATTCATACGGACCGGTAGTCAATTCATAACCCGCATTACACACACAGTCTGAAATGTTAGTGGAACCCAATGGGCTGTTGGCGTTGTCCGGGCATTTTGCTGGAGTTACTCCATTTCCAGGACAATAAGACCCCTCTTCGCATGGCATGCACGTCGTATCTTGTGTGCCGGTTGGCTGGCATGCCCTATCTACCTGTTCACCTGGGAGACAACTTGAACACGTCTGACAAGTAATGTTTTGAGTTGTTGTGCATTCTGAGAATATGAAATGATTATCCTGACACACCTCGTCGCATGTCGTACAGAGAATCTGCCCCTCTCTATCAGAAAAGGTGCGTTCTGGCCAACAATTATGACATATCTCATCTATATAACCAAACAAGTTTTTGGCCTTCCCCACCTCACATGGCTCGCATACTTTTTCGGTTGAGGTTACAGAATTTAACTCATACCCCGCATTGCATGCACAGTACAGTTCGTCTGTACCCGGAGTGTATTCGGAGTTACTGTTTGCTTGGCAGGGGCGGCAAACTAATTGCGAGATTGTATTACAGTACGTCTCCACGCGATTTCCCTCTCCACAGCGCAACTGACAGGGTTTACAGGCCTCTGTGCTCTGTTGGTCAGAGAAAGTGTGGCCTTCAATGCAAGCATGGCATTCGTCGTCATTCTTGACCCCGAAGCCTAGATCGCATCTGCAGTCACTCACATAAGCAGACCCCACATTTTCGAGCGTGGAAAGATTGCCAGGACATGCGTCGCAACTTGCTTGGCCTCTTAATACCTGTACTGTGTCTACTTCACAGTCAATGCATAAAGAGTTAGATATCTCGTCCTTGTATTTACCAGCCGCGCATTTAATACACTCGGCCGTGCTATCGGATGGCGAATACCCTATATCGCAGAGACATTGCGTAGAAGCAGTAGTACTACTCATACCCATAGGGCATAGACTACATTCTGTACTGCCTTCGATATTGGTATATGACCCCCCCTCACAGTCGGAACACGCTGCATTGCTGACATCACTCTTGAATTTTCCAGCAGTGCACTGCTGACATGTACCAGAGTTAAGTTCAAAACCAGCTTTACACAAACAACTTTCTAACCCTATATGGTACCCACTAGTAGAAGTGGTACTTCCAGGGTCAGGACATTCCGAACAAGTGTAATCACCATTCTTATCACATGTTCCCAAAGCATATAAACCATTATTACACTTTTTACACGAGAAACATTCTGCGGAACTTCCCCATGGAAACTTAGACTGGGGTGTTCGAGTATTTGAAGGACACTCAGCGCATTCTTGCGCTCCTGTGTGTAAATCGACACCCATGTAATTAGTAGAGTATTTTCCAGAAGTGCACAGCTCACAAACACCACCCTCGTGTGCATAACCCGTATTGCAGTAACAATCTTGAAAAGAATCCGAGCCTGAGCTTGATACAGAATAATATGGACATGGCAGACACTGAGTGCTTGCCAGTGAATCACTGTATTGGTTAGTATTACAACTATTACAACTATTATCCCCGATATATTTTTTGAATTTCCCTTTCTCACATGCCCTGCACAGTTCTCCATTCGGGGTGTATCCGGCATTACACTGACATTCATATGCGATACCTACAAGAACTGGATAGGCATTCTCTTGGCATTTTTCACATACTGCATTCTTCTCGTTATTATTCTTGAATTTCCCAGGCACACACTGAGTGCATAATATATTAAAATTGTCTGTATTGTTCTGCTCAAACTGCTCAATACACCGACATTCATTCAAAGACGCAGATGCTGGGGTTGAAATTGTGTTGTCTCCACATGACGTACACTCATCCTGTCCTCCTACACTGTATGTACCTGCGCTACAAGCCAGGCAATTCACCAAGGAACTGCCATGATGCCCCGAATACCCCGCATTGCACAGACAATCTATATGGTCTATTGTATCCGAATTTGGATGGCATTGCTCACACACCACATTGCCAAGACCAGGGGCTACAAACCCATCACTGCATGAGGTACATTCAAATACGGATGAATTTTTGTACTTTCCCGGAGAGCACTGCTGGCAAGACGGAGTCGCTGATGTGTCAATCTTTTGAAACCCTTGATTGCACGTACAGTCCTCAATGCTATCTGAAAATTCAGGGGAACTTGAATCTGCAAAACACTCTTCGCACTGCGTACGCGCAACATCATCTGTATATTTGCCAGTAGGACAATCCAGACAGCTATCAGTGAGTTGAATTGACTTATACTTGCCTACTGGACACTGAGCACACGCGATTACGTCAGAACCTTGATATCCCGCATTGCACTGACACGACTGTATTGTTGGCTGTGCTGTCTGTACATGTCCTGAATGTATTGGACACGACTGACATGATATGGAATCATATTCATCACTGTATTCATTGTTTCCACATGACACACATGACTGTCCATCTTCGTGCAAGAAATAACCAGGCTTGCACCGACAAAACCCCGTCGACGACGCCATCGACTCATTGGTTTCCGAGTTGGACATATGAGACTCGCAATTAAAATTTTGACCATATATGTAATAAAAAGGGGGTTGTCCCTCCTGACATTTGAATAAATCAGCACTGATAGTAACTTTCTGATATCCCATATTACACGTACATCCATCGATGATATGAGTGTTTGTGGGTGATGTGGAGTTTTCGGGACATTCTTCCTTTCCCCCTTTTAAGCAAAAATGGTTCTCTGGGCATGTTTCGCATGTGAAGGAATCGTCATATTCTGGCCTGGAGTAGTCATCATGGCTACAACCCACCATATGAAACACACAAATACAAACAAAAAGTACCCGCATTCTTCCCAAGATTGATTTAAAGTCAATTTATTTAAATACATTTGATGTATGACTGATTTTAGCAGACTACCATAAATCTATGCCGACTTTTCCGAAACATGGAGTAAAATCTAGATCCTCGTTCATTAATTCATCGTCGGGGTCGGTCGTCACGTACTCGGACGTCGTGTGGTCATCCTCCACGCAGTGATCGTAGTGGTGTGCGTCGTGGTGCATTGATTGCAGGTAGTCTCTGTCACGGACCTGGTGTATTTTTAGTGTCACTCAGATTGATATCAAGACTTTCGAGCTCCTTTTCAAAATTTTCTAAGTCTAAATTCGAAGTGTCTTGAGATCTAAGAGAAATTTCTTTCGAGAAATCATCTATACTAATGAATCGCGCACGCAAGGTATCACCCTGGTCTGGTTCAAAGGTAGAAATGCCATTTTGTAGAAAAAAACAGGCAAGTAACAGCTCTGACAACTCGCGCATGTTAGATTCCTCCATGTGGGGTATTACATCTAGTAGATCACTATCGTCATTATTATGCAAGACTGTGAGATATTCATGAAAATGTTTCAATGGTATTGAGAGGGCTATTCCTCTTTTACAAGAGCACTTAAATGCCTCTCACCTCGAGGCGTGATAAGATCATGGTTTCTTGCATGACAACAAAAAGCCTGGAGAGTAGTGGATACTCATTCTTTGAAAGAATAGGGATTTTTTGGTTTCCCATTATGACATTGATGTTGATGGGATCTTTGTCTTCGAGGGTGTTGATCACCTCATCAAACGAATAGATGCGATGCTCTGTAAAAAGCCTCCTGTCGCGAGATTGCTTACGAGGGACGAGGTTGGAAGTTTGGAATAGTTGAGATTCTGTGATGTAGAAATTCTGCATTTTATGTTTTTGCCCTGCTTTAATTGACTTTGCTTTCTAATGTAATGCAGATACTTTGTGTAAAAAGACTTCAGGGTAATCAGTTTGTGGGGAGAGTTTTACAAACAAACGTCATCTGTCGATTTGCGATAATAACCAACGACGCGACAAGACTTTCAGCCCTGAAGGAAGGTGTAACTGTGAAGCCTGAGAGAGCAGTGTTTGATATCCAAACAAAAATCGTTCGAATTGAGGAGGGTCCGATCTCGAGAGAAAGGCGACCAAAAGGTATCAACAACGAGTTCGGCTTCAGACAATCACTCGACGCGTAACATGCCACAACATTTCAAATTCATTTGGAGTGATGGGGGAATAAGCAATGACATGGTATGCGTGCAGTCTACGATGGAAGCATTAGAAATCATTGATAAGCACCTGGAAAGGTCAACACGCGAAGTTGTGAAAGTGAACATACAGGCGAGCGTCGGGTCCAGTGAACAGGCACCATACATCAGTAACGTATGCGGAAAGATCCAACATAGCTCGAAGAATATCGTCAGAGAGGAGATTGCTCATATGCAACACCTCACGGATAATGGTTTCGGGACGTTCAAATGTTTCTACAGCCCACTCTGCAACCTGACTATAGTGAACTCAGGAATCTTAACCCTGTTCCGGGGTGCCAGACAGAGCGAAGATGTCGAAACAGTCATTGACCATGTTCTGGACAGAAGCACCATAACAGAACAAACTATCCATATGATTGTTGCGAGTGCGCGACTCCCATACAGCATTTCCACGCAAGACTACCATCTACAGCGTGCTATTTTGAATGACTCTCGGTGGTCGGCAAACATCATAAGTAGCATTTCCGACAATTGGCAGACCGTACGCAGCTACCGCTTAGAAAGCTTCAATGAGCAATTTTTACAATCTCTTGGCATTGAAAGTACATACTGTAAGGAAGTACTAATCAATATCACATGCAAGGGGTCGGTAAACATGTTCATGAGCATGCATAACAATGCTCGGTTTTATGTTGGGGTTGAAAAAAAGGTAATGTTTGTTTTCGAGTTTTTGTTTACTATCATCAGAGAGAACTCGTGATGTTAAAGGTAAAATGGTTGCGCTCAAAGGGCAGCAGTGGGTATGTTTCTCATACCAAAATTTAGAGTTCTCCGCGACTGGCCTTGTACAAGCCCAGAACGGCTTTGCATGTGTTATAGTGTGCCCCATAGTAAATCTCGCAAAAGACAAACACGGCAAAAAAAATAAAGAAAAGTGCGGTATATACCGACGTATTCTTCTTGATATACGCTGTGTAAATCTCCATTGGAAAGGTCTTGTCTCCACTCTCGATCTTGATCTCGTATGAGATGGAAGAGGCCTTGAATTTATCCGTTATCTCTTTCAAACAGAGAGCCTTTTTCTCCCATGGGTGGGTGATCTTTTTCTTGCCTTCAAAACTCACACCCTTGAAAATCAGTATGACTACATTAGCAGGCCGTCCATTATCAGATGATTTGTTTTGCATAAACTCATCGTTGTTGCCAACAATAGAGACCGACGTGAGATTTACATCACAAAACAATAGTGCGTTGTAAGGCAGTCTTCCGTGGACGACTCTATTCGTATCGTTCGAGTTTTGATGGCCGGTTCCAAAGTAAGCAACATCACACAAAGTACAGACCGGATGAAAATTGGGATACCACATTCCAGGTATGTACAAAAGCATGTCCAAAAATACCGAAATGATAGTCATCTCGGTGTGCTGTGGAAAAGACATAAAGGCCACTGAAATAATAGAGAGCGCATTGAGAATGTGATTAGACTCAAAATAAGGTGTGGCGTGTTGGAATCGCAAAATAAACCTCATCCAGAGTTTGACAGCAAAGACGATGTATGCAACCAGACAGGCATAGCTCCTAATGTCCGTGTGTAAAAAATTCATGGCTGCTGCAAACACAAGAAAGTCGAACACACCCACAACTGATAGCAGAGAGATACTGATTTTACGGTCTCCATAACACGCATTGTCGAACATCGAAATTTCAAGACAAACATTCAAGAACTCTGCCTTCGAATGGGTGCGCAGGCTCCAGTGCAATATTATAAATGCACAGATGCAGATGCATGACAGTAAGAGAAACTGTAGCAGGTGAGTTTTTTCAGTCTGTACGTTCGTCAATACAGACAAAATGGCAAACCCCAATAAAACTATCGTGATAGCCGGAGCCGCATAGGTGAAAATCAAGACCCGATCAGTATGTATCATTACAGAGATTTCTTCGCCTTTTTTGGTACGATCACTGTACCGTGTCTCTAGTTTTTCCACATACGATTCGGTCTTTTTGACTATGAACTGTTCGAGAGGAAATCCAATAACGAGATATACCAGACATCGAAGAATGGTTGGAAATTTGATATCCTGTTCGGCCATGATTACACATCCCCAGAGCACCACCATGAAAAAGACGCGAATAGCGACATTCATCATATCGGAAAATGAACTTTTTTTGTTCAGCTTCGTCATCAGATGGTATGCCGAAAATACCTTGATCAGTGCCACAGAAATAACACATACAATCAGGGACGCACTGCTGACTTCTGTCTTTTCTATTCGAAGCTTTGACATTGCCTCAAAGCATTTCCAGAAGTGTCCTGTCATGCACGGTTCACACTCAGAGTCGTCACTACCACACATATGACAGCGATTATATCTCTTGATTGAACCTACTTTTTTGTCGCATCCTACAGTCACGAAAGGATCGTCTTTTCCTTCATCAATGCAGGTCGAGTCGTCTTCTGCGCACTGTCCACAGCGGTTCGTGACCTTTCGACCATTTACAGTACCTTCGCAGTCCAGACAGCTCTTCCCGTCTCCTCCACACACTCCACACACGTCTTTGGTCTTCGTGCCATTGGGTATGCCCTTGCAGTCCAGACACGTTGTATTATCACCATCACACTTCCCACAGACGTCCCAGAAGCCACTAACACAATCCACTTTGGGGTTGCGTGGATCGGGTTGTTCTTGAGTTTTCACTCTCGGCTCACTTGCTTCATTCTTCTGCGGACCATCACCGAGGGGGGGTTGGTCCAGGCTTTCGACTTCACACGGCCCGAAATAGTCCCCAGGAAGTTCACTCCATTCAAAGGGTTTGAGGTATGTGTTGATGTCGTATGCCTTACACCTGTAGATCCCACGCGATGTGGTGTTAATGTAAAACACATTCGAAGCTAGATCCTCGGGGTAGTCGGTGCCTTCGGGCCATGGGGTCTGGCTAGCGTAATTGAAGCCCAGCACTTTCTCATCCGATGACAATACCATAGTGTGCCAGTCCATGTCACATACCTCCACCACCGTCAATTTGGTAGGAGAACGCATCTTTCTCCCTGGACGCTGACACACATGTGTCACGTTGATCGCTACTGCCGTCCCCAGCAGCAGCATGGTACATACGGACAAAAGTCGCATGATTCCTGTACTCGATCCCGAACATAATTTAAAGTACCTTCTCTTAAATACATGAAAATGTAGATTTGTGTGTCAATCATATATGAGTCCAGATTGTTACCCGCAATGAGTTCTGGTTGTAGCGACACCACACGCATGTCTTTCGCTCAATTATGGCTCCGTATAATGCGCACGGTGCGAGGCGTGTCCAAAGACGATATGAAGCGACGGGCAAAACTTATGACAGAGAACACAATCACAGGTATGCTGGAGCAGGAGAAAAACTATACCTCAAATCTCCGCGCGATTGCGGCGCGGGTCAAAGCCGTGCCAACGGGCAAGAAAAACTCCCCCGAGATGCGTGAGCTTTTGCTTCGCAGTCGAAACATGCGCACGCAGCTCACACTGATGCACAAAAAGAGATTTGCTCTTGAAGCACACTTGGAGACTTTAAATGTGAGCGAGCTCAACACACAAATACTGGCGTCGGTGCAAGAGACGAGCTCTGTGTTGAAAAGTATGGGACTGGATAAAAACCTGGAGTCGATGGACGAAGTTATGATGGATATGAAAGAGTCGTTGGCAGACGTGTCTGCGCTGCAGGATGGACTTTCACAGAGTGTTGATGTCAATGGGGAGGTGTCAGACGAGGGCTTGGACGAAGAACTTCGTTTGTTACTGTCAGATGACGAGAGCCATATGACACCTGAGAGTGGTCGCCCAACTGCAGTGGAACCTACCCCAACAACAGCACCTGTGAGCATTTCATCAATGCAAGAAGTAGAGAGTTCAGTCACAAATAAGCCAACAACTCTGCTGGCGGCCTAAAATGAAATAAATATATTTTTAATATTTGCATTGTTTCTGTGTGACGTGACCAAAACTACTTTTGATTTCCACAAAAAAGTACAATATGACCGGCATGGATTCGATGAACAGTGTACCGTGCAATCGAATATTTAAACAAGAACCGACCAAAAAAGACCTAAGTCGCTTTGAGACCTTTCTCTCGCAGCGCATCATTAGGTTTCCGCGCTATGAAACAGACTCCCGTAACAAAATAATATCTGATATGTACAAGCTTCGAAAAACCATAGAGACAGCAAATCCCAAAACTGAGCGGTATTTTTCGATGTGTGCGTTTACCAAGCAACCCATCCGGAATGTCTTCCTGAGATCTCTACGATATGCTCTGAAGTCGCGCGTATTGCATGCATCCTACACCAACCAGTCATGCTTCGAAGTGTTTGTGCTTGTAGATGCACCAGAATATCTATGCAGCGACACGCTGGAAGAGTTTTTACAGAGCTGGAACATCAGCTGCTCGTGTCTGCAGTTCGACTCCTTCATGGAAGACGGCATGATCACTGCTATCAAGCGCATTTGTGCTGGGAAGCAGAAATACGGAAACTGGGACTGTGCCAAGAATCAGCGCATACGACAGAGCTATTTCATACGGCACAATATGCGGGAACAGCGTTACGCTCAAGAGAATGTGCGGGTCGTGACGGGACTGGAATACACGACGTCAAATATGCTGCGAGTTTTCTTCGACCTCCAGAACAGCGAGTCTGAAAACACACGGATGCGTGCGCGCCACGAGGCCGTGCGTCGCCATCTTCTGGGCGTCATGAATGAGCTTAACACTAACCTTATCCCAAACGCTCAATTGTTTCATGATCTGGCCACACAGGGGTCTTTTACTCGGATGCTATCAGAACTGATGCAGATGTCGTTTGTGCTCGCCGCGAATTCTACACAGGAGCGCGAATATAATTTGAATGGTACAGGGCAATATGTAATTGACCTGACATGAGGAACTACAAAAAAGTGGGACGTGTTTTTCACATTTACCATACGACATATAGACACAATCAGAACACATTTATACAGCCAAAATAAAAAGGGCTTTTCGCCAATCCTTCTCATCCTCTTTGTCTTACTTCTTGTACTATGCGTCGTTATGGTGTTTGCAGTTTCTATTTTTGAAAGAGATTTAAAAAACGAGAAATTTATGGAGCAGCTTTATTCGCGCATAAAGATGTCCAAATATGACATGGACATTATCGGAGAGAAGCCAGAAATTGATATCCCCAAAATTGGACTAGTATATACAAGAGTACCCCACAAATCTACGGAATTTCACACAAAACACCCAAAAACCCAAAATCACCGCCTCGCTAGGCCACGGTACTGAAGCCTGGAACGCTGCGGCGCCGCATACGTCGATTGTTGATTGAGGCGCCTCAAGAGCGAAGGCTGTCGGGTCCCGAATTGCCTACTATTGTGTCCTGGCATTACTTCTCCCGGAGGTGCCGCTGGCTCTGGCGTTTTGTCTGCCACTTTTTCCGCGAGACCCTTCACATAGGTAAACTTTGGCAGCAATGCCTGTAATACATCCAAAGCCATCATGACTTGCTTAATTGCTGCTTCTAGTTCATTTACCATATTTGGCGCGGCATCTGCGACTTCATGAGTCACTGTTGCTGGATCTGCAGTTTTCGCATCAACTTTACCCTGGTGTTCTGCCGTCACAGCTGCTTTATCTGTGAGTTTGGCTGATTGATCAAGTTCTTCTGCGGCTTGGTGTAATTGTTGCTCCGGTGTTGCGGCAGGGTTATTATTACCATTTCCACCTCCTGGTTGTGCGTCTCCCTCTCCAGCTTCTGGGTTTCCCTCTCCTGCGGAAAAGCGAAACCCCGCGCGGAAGTCGACGGGGTCGTGTCTCGTGTTGCCATACTGCTGCCTTGAGAAGAGCGTTTGTATTGCAATGCATACACGACTGTTAAATATAGGGCATCAGGTGATCATGTATCTTATTTTAAATACATTGTTTGTATGAGGTGTTTCAAGAAATACACTAACGGCATGTGACCTCACCAGTCGCCGCGAGTTGGAAATTTTCGTGGCTTCGGCCCTATCGGCACTGCCATTCCCCCCTATGCCTGTCATGTGTCTGGGGTTTGAGGATAGAGATAGCAGAACGGTGAATAGCCACGACCTTTTGGGTACCGCCATCCTAAACGAATTACACCTTGCAAAGGCATGCACACGCACCAAAATATCAGACACATTAAAGTCCAAGCAGGACCTGCTGCAAAATTTATTGCGGGATATTTATACCCTGTATCAATGCACGACCAGTAAAGAGGAATGTGTATCAAAATGCTATGTCGTGTTTGGACGCGCGTTCTGTAGGTACATCACCTTCTACACTAGCTGCTGTGATGTGCGTTTCGCGGGTCTGGATACTATACAAAAATCGGATTTTATCTTTCAACAGGCCCAGCGGCATTTCAAGACACATTTTGAAGTTGATCAGGAATTTAATAACTACCGTGATATTCTATGGGCCTACGTAGAGCAAATTAGTGCTCTCGTGAAACAGGACACTAACTGATCCTCGAAATGCTATTGGCAAAATCAGACCAGATATCTGGCACCGGATCTGGCGTGACGTCACTGCGGTCGCCCTCGGTGTCTGCCTTCCTCTTTTCACCGGTAATCCGTGACGATGGGTCACTGTACATTCCGTCGACCTTGCTCTTAAGCTCGGTGTTTTCGGTGCGCAACTTGTCCAGGTCGTGGACGTTTCGCTCGTGCAATGCCGAGGCGGCTACCATCATCTGCCACACGCCGTTGTCCTCGGCGGAGTTTTTGATGAGGTTATCCATACCACATCGGAAATCCTGCTTCACTGAGTCGTTCTTGGTTTCCACGGCGTCCATCCACTTGGACATGTGGTTTTCCAGAAAACTCCGCATACTCTCCTGCACCTTCTGTGAAATGTTTTGTAGTCGCACATCCTTCTCCTGCATCTGTTTGCGTAGCTCGTTATTTTCTTCCTCGAGGCGCTTGATATGAGCGAGAACGTTACTCAGCTCTTGCTTGGTTTCTGATGATTCGCTTGTGTTCGCAGCAGTGGAGTCACTTATTGCCACTATCAAATAAAACTTAAATAGTTAAAAACGAGATTGGCAATTCATTTGAGCATTATTGTGTTATGTATTGGCTATTAAACCAAAGCATGATATTTGTGATGGCATCTATTATGCAGGATCTGCATGGAATTGAGACTCGCCTTGACAGTGTTATTACATTTGCGTTGATTCGGTTTGTGCATTCCATCCTGCGCCTTTTCTTGGATGAAACTGAAACCTTTCTTGTCAGTACCATTGCAGTGTTGACCATCACACTCCTCCTGCACTTTTTGAGTAAGCAGCGATCTGCATCTCGAAACATGCTTCAATTGATTTTGAATATCTTGGTCATGGTTCTCAGTCAGACAGTGATCAATCTCGCAACACAGAATAAACGCGTGATGCGACTCGGAGACGATGTGTTCGGTGTTCTTCTGGAGGGTTTCGTGGCTACTACGTGTCTTCTCGTGTTGGTGTCTCTTGCCTCTTATGCGTTCAGTTCTGTTGATGCAGTTAGTCGCTCCACCAGTCTGCTTCTTTTTATATACGCAGACGCAACCGAATATGTTATAAGTATTCTGCGTCTAGACACAGTTTCTGCCCTCTCTATCAGCATTCTAGTGTACACAGTTTTTCTCGTCTACACATCCGCCTCCGAGATCAACTTTACTCTCACCTATCTCCTGCGGGGTCTGAATATGGTCTGTATCAATATCACACTGCGCTCTTTTATCCAGCTCGACACACACTACATTGGAATCGAGAAGCAGAGTTTTGTTTTAGTCTTGGTTCTTTTTTTGGTGGATGGATTTTCGATTATAGTGCCAAAGCTTGCAGAAGCGCGTGACTACGCCATTTGGAAGGGTAGTCAGAAACTCTTCGTCGTAATCAAAATTCTGGACCCCAAGCCCGATATCATACTTTTTGTTTGTATCGCGCTCCTGTACTCCAAACCTCTCTGGCACAACCTTCTCACTGCTGTGTATGAGCTCTCGCTTCTCGTGGTTCTCAATGTTGTCCTCGACCTCGCTTCTGACTACATTGAAAATGCATATAGCGTGGATAAAGCCATTTTATTGTTCACATACGTTATCATGATACAGACTCTGAGTGGACTGGTATTTCTGAGAAAATAAAACTAAACGGGACTCCTTTTCGACGCATTGCGCTCGTCCAGCATTTGCTGCAGAGGTTCCCTGAAAGCAAGGATGCAGAAGTGGAGGTCTGTATCCCTGGCTGCTTTTTCGACATCCCCAATGCGACACACGCGCTTCATCGACTGCCGAATGTTGCGCATATGGTTTCTCCATATCATGCACCAACCCATCCCCAGACACACGCGACTGTGGGTCGCAATGTGCGTCGCGTCTTCAAACAGACTACTCTCGTATTCAATGCTGTCTTGAAACATTTTGTTGGTTGTAAAACCATGACTTTTTTATATGCATACAATAGATTTTAGTATTTTACTCAGATTGTTTCTTAGTAAAAACAAATCAATTGAAAGTATGAAGGGGGTGGTCTGTCAGTCTGTAGTGCTGCTGGCCATACGGCGCGTGATACAGCGCGCGATGGTGCTGGTCCGCCAACCGGTTCATTTGCCGGCGCCAGAGAGGAAGGATGAGCATTGGAGTGAGGACCAGTGCACCCAAGGCAAGACAGAGCGTTACGATACCCTGCTGCATGAGTTTCGCGACGAAGCGTGCCATAATATCAGTGCAGCTCTCGTAGCCACATAGGTATGACTTCTCAATCACCTGTATCATGGCACTGAGCAGGAGTACGTCACGGCGATTTTGCTCGACAGAGTCACAGAGCGCGGAGTGCTTTTTCATATTATGATAAAATTCGTCACTTTTACACTGCTCAAGGAGCCACGTCTCCTCTTCACGCTGCGTCTGCAACTCTTGGTGAGCCTGCACAAACATATGCACACGCGTAACTATGAAAAAGAACAACCACATACCAACCATAAAAATGTTGGTCATGACTATAAATTCAACACACGAGACAGCCCGTTTCGTTGCAAGACCCATTAACACGAAAATAGATTTATTATGTATCAATCAAAACACGGTCATGAACTGATTGTTAGTGAGGTCTTTCCACAGCAGTAGGTACTCGTGAAATAAATGATAAGAATGAGGCTCGCCACAAAAATCTGAACAGACGCAAAATCACTACTCTGCTGGGTCATGACAGGAAGAAGAGCCGTCTCTTTTGTACTCACTCTCCGATTCAATCATGTCATCGCCATACTCAATCCCACACAGTATGTCATAGAGGTCGTCGTGCGACCATTCTGCCAGATCAATACTCTGACTCGTGCGCGGATTCTTGATGTGGCGCTTGCGGTACAAGTTGCAGAGAATGCTGACGTCATCGGCACAGTAGTCTCGGAGCTCGTCAAAGCGTCTTTCTTTGGCCATGGCAATCGCCGCAAGTCCAGATGCGGATTTCATGGGGAGACCATTGTACTCGCAGAGCAGATCGAGCTTAAACGTCTTGTTATGTAGGAGTCGACTACACTCAAGAATGTCTGTTGTCTTGAGGACCCAGGCAGTGGTTGTCTCGATTGCGAGATTGAGAGCGATGTGCATGAAAGGGATATCGAAGCGGATCCCATTGAAAGCACAGAGACTGGAAGCGCTATCAAACTGCCGCACAAGAGCCTCTGTCAGCTGACAATGCTCCTCCTCGACAATCTCCAGGGATAAACGAAGGTCCTCGATGTCACTGCATGCGTGATTTTCTCGAATTTGCCTTCGCAAGTCGGCAATCTGGGCCTCCACGCGCGCGTATTCATACGCAACTTTCTCGCCGGTGAAGAGATTCTCTGTGCAGATGACCGTGATCTTGGCGTGCCTGGGGTCGAGGCCGGTGGTTTCGATATCGAAGGCGAGGATTGTGCACTTGTGGTGTGTGCTTCCAAGCAGGGGTGATGTTGTTTCGTTCTGACTTCCTTTGTTGTATAACGATGCTTATAAAGGTTACATGCATGGTATTTAATTCATAATATCATGTTGATGAAAAAACTGATATTATTATTTTTCTGCTACGGCTGTGTGAAATCTACTCACGACTGCACCAATGACGGTTGGGGTTTTCCCACAGAATACGCGTATGGGGCTTCTCCAACAAGTCACATATGTGAGTCATGCGGAAATGGCAAGTATGCTCGCGAAAATATCGTATATGAACAGGACTGGTGTGTCAATTGTCCGAATGGAAAATATTCCTTCATTGATGGACACACTTTCAATACAATTCCAGGAAATACTGCATGCAAAGATTGTTACAGCCCCCAGTCAACAGGAGAAAGGAGTGCAACGTTAGTGTATTATTCAAGCACTAAATGTTTCTGTAATAAGGGGTATTATCTCAGTGTTCCACTATGTGGCACTGGATGTAGTGATGATGGTTTTGGGGGTGGAGGTGGGGGTGGAAGTGTCGCCCGGAGATTACTACAAGGAGCCGTTACCTGTGACCAATGCTATCCCGACAATGCAGGACGAAATGGTGATAAGTGTTTTGAATGCCCGACTGGAAAGTATTCAGATACACTTAATTCAAGATATTGTCATTCGTGTGCTATTGGAAAAGCACAAGATGGAAAGGTCTGGGATAGAACTCAGGGGTGTGTAGGGTGTACACCACCACGCGTGGTTAATACATACACCTCTCTATGTACATGCCCTGCCGGTTCTGAAAACATTTGGAATGGTGGTGTTTTTGAAGGTTGTGCTGAATGCGCTGCAGGCAAATATTCAGATATAATTGATATGAACACAAATGGAGAGTGTATAGATTGCTCGCATGGGTATATCAGCGACGTTGGATCCACTGGCTGTCGTCAGTGTCTCCGTGGAAAGTATTACCAGGAATTTGCAGACACACCTGCCGACGAAATGCATACAAGTAATGTCTGTAGGACTTGCGGGGCATGTGATCCCGGAGAATATCGCAAAAATTGTGAATTTGACGACCCTGGGTTGTGCGAGGCCTGCCCCCCATGTGACCGTGCAGACGAAATACGAATCGACTGCCTTTCGTTTTCAGGCCTTAATGATGCGATGGGTCGCTGTATACCAAAGCAACTTGTAGTCCAGACACCGCTCTGTCCCGTGAA
>Ga0315315_10000645_pt1 | contig 29886 bp, 22 predicted proteins | sample M140m3416metaG_FD_203699 | JGI IMG/M metagenome (GOLD analysis project Ga0315315, IMG submission 203699) | Ammonia-oxidizing marine archaeal communities from Monterey Bay, California, United States - M1 40m 3416 | ecosystem: Environmental > Aquatic > Marine > Intertidal zone | place: USA... | reverse complement strand
TTATTCCATTGCCGCTTGGCCAATCTGGCTCTGGATAGCACTCCTTTTGGCATATTGTTACCTCGCGAGCGTTCTCCCGGTATGGATACTTCTACAGCCAAGGGACTTTATCAACAGCTTACAATTGCTTTCGAGCCTTGGATTAGTTGTTTTAGGTCTCGTCGCAACAACGGCCATTGGACCGGGCACTATTTCTTCTCATACTGACGCTCCCACGCTTCGAATGTTTGCTCCATTCATTGATTTCAGTCCACAAAACGCACCACCTATATTTCCATTCCTTTTTGTCACAATCGCGTGCGGTGCAGTCAGTGGCTTTCACTGCCTCGTAAGCTCTGGTACTTCAAGCAAGCAACTCCAACACGAAACTGATGCATATGCCGTGGGGTATGGCTCGATGCTGCTAGAAGGGTTCCTCGCGGTGCTGGTCATTATTGCAGTTGGAGGAGGAATTGGTCTCGGATGGCCAGAAGAATACCCCGGGCTGTCCGGCACACAGCTCTGGCACGCCTTATATTCTGATTGGAAAGATGTCACTGGGGGAAAAGCAATTGCAGCATTTGTGGTTGGTTCGGGAAATTTCCTTGAGTCGCTTGGTATCGGTGCAACGATGTCACGTGCGATCATCGGAGTGTTGGTTGCAAGCTTTGCTGGCACAACACTCGATACTGCCACGCGATTACAGCGGTACGTCGTACAAGAACTATCCGGCACTCTTTTGAAAAGGGTGCAGCCATCGCTTGTGACCCAACCACTTCGCTGGCTCACCACAACTCACGGTGCAACGCTGTTTGCTGTAACAACAGCATTTTGTTTAGCAATGCTTCCTGCACCGGGAAAGGGGTGGTCGCTCGAGACCATTGGGACAGGTGGACTGATACTGTGGCCTTTATTTGGAGCAACAAATCAGCTGCTCGCCGGCCTGTCACTCCTTGTCGTAAGCTTTTATCTTCGAAGACGAAAGCTGCCTACGTGGATTGCAGGTCTTCCGATGATCTTCATGCTGGCAATGCCTGCGTGGGCTCTTTTTTATAACATCCAAGTTTGGCTATCCGGTGGGAATTTTGGCCTAGTCATTGTGGCTCTCGTCATGCTGGCTATCGAGATCTGGTTAATTATCGAGGGCATTCTGCTCTGGGGTCACATCCAAGGGGTCTTAGAAATCCCGCTCGAAACCATGCATACAAAATCACAGAAAAGTGACGACATCAGATGATGCCATAAATTACATCTGGTCTGGGACTCGTATGCCGAGCAACTCCATGCCCTGGCGCAACGTACGCCCAGTAAGATCACACAAGACAAGCCGCATTGTATGCTGGCTTCCCTCTGCCTTTAATACAGGAAGAGCATCATAGAAGCTTGAATAACAACTTGCTAATTCGTAGAGCCACGATGTCATTACATTTGGCCGATAGTCAATTTCAACATCCTCAAGTACCGCACCAAGCTTTAATACAGTAAGGGCTAGCCTTCGTTCCAATGGATCTGAGAACTTCAAAACTGACGAATCATCGCTTATCTCTCGCCGCAAAAGTTCGCGGTCAACGCCACCTCGTTTCACAATGCCTTCGACTCGTGCCACGGCATACTGCATGTACGCCGCTGTATTCCCTTTCAACTCCAGCATCTTGTCAAAACTAAACACGTAATCGGTTGTTCTGTTCTGTGATAAATCTGCGTACTTGATAGCGCCAATTCCGACGGCCTCGGCCACCTCTTGCCGCTTTGCATTATCCATTCCCTGCCGTGCCTGTTCGCCTTCCCCAACAACAAGCCCTGCTCGCTCGACCCCTTCATCAAGCAGAGCTTCCAGCCCAACAGCATTTCCTACCCTTGTCTTAAACGGCTTCCCATCTTCTCCAAGCACCGTACCAAAGGCTACGTGCACTAAATCAGTTTTCGAAAGCTGATCTTTTGACCGACAGCCCCATGCTCGTGCCGTTGCAAATACCTGTTGGAAATGCTGACTTTGGCGATGGTCCACAATGTACAGAATCCGATCCGGCTTCCAGTGCTCGGAACGCCATGCAAGAGTTGCAAGATCTGTTGTCGCATACAGAAAGGCTCCGTCTGCTTTCTGAACCAAAAGTGGTGATTCGTATCCATCTAGAAAGACACCGACTGCCCCACGACTCTCACGGGCCATTCCACTAGAAGTAAGGTCTGCTACGACACCAGCAAGAAGTGGCTGATAAAAACTTTCACCCATCGTATGATCAAACGTGACATCTAATCGCCCGTATATACGCTCAATCTCTTCGCGACAAAATGGCATAAACTGCTCCCAGAGTCGCTTGTTTTCGGAATCCCCTTCGTGCAACTTAGCGGTTTCAGCGAGCACTTCACGCCGTGCATCTGGATACTTTTCGGCCAAGCCAGCCGCAAGAGAGTCCTGTGCTAACTCTTGCGGTTCGGCATCCACCACCTTGCGCACGAGGCGGTATAGCCTTCCCAACTCTTGCGTTGGATCTTTTTGATACGCAGACTCGTCACGGCAACACTTCCAACCCCACAGAATCATCCCGAATTGTGTTCCCCAATCACCAAGATGGTTATCTGTAATCACTCGGTGCCCACGAAACCGCAGGATTCGTGAAATTGCATCACCAATCACTGTCGACCGAATGTGCCCAACATGCATTGGCTTGGCAACATTTGGAGAAGAGTAGTCAAGCACGATCGTGTGGGGCTCAGAAACCTTCGATATACCCAATTGAGAGTCAAGGCAGGCTGTCCTCAAACCCTCAACGAGGGCTTGGTCTCGCACTCGTACATTGATAAATCCGGGGCCAATTGGAGCATCAATTGATTCAAAATTCTTCTCAAATAATTGCTGCTGATTGATACGTGAAATTAAATCAGTCGCAAGTCCCCGTGGCTTCACTCCCAGCCTTTTAGCTAGCGGCATAGCAAGAGTTGCCGTAAAGTCTCCGAACTTTGGATCAGCTGTCTCTCGAACCTGCTCAAGTAACGAAGGTATTTCGTCGAGTGAAATGTTCAATTCATCTGCAGCAATAGATTGCTCAAGAACAACAGCAAGCACATCACGAAAAATTCGACGGAAATTTGTTGCAGAACGTTCTTTTGATGGCGAATTTCTTGACCCAGACATGTGTACTCCAACCGAATAAAATGCGTTTCATCGCTTTGACGAAATCAACCAACTGTCAATGAATTACACCTGCCCTGCCACCAGACTGCATCGTCATCCAAAAGCAGGAAAGGATTTGAAAGCGACACACTGAAATTTCCTGCTGATCAATCACTCGCTGGAAGCTCGACTCGCTTTGCATCGCTCCAGAGATGTTCTAAATCCCAGTAGTCTCGTGAATCGGAATCAAAAAGTTGGACAACGACATCACCATAGTCGAGCACAATCCAACGACTTTCGTTGTACCCTTCAATACCTCGTTTTTCGTCGCCCCAGTTCGCCTTCACGATCCGTTCGATTTCATCCGAGACAGCATGCATCTGACGGCGACTCGATCCCGTTGCGATTACAAAGTAATCAAACACCTCGGTTACCGATCGCAAATCGAGCACCCGAATATCTTTCCCACGTGTCTCTTCTATGACCCGTGCGATAGCTATCGCCAAGTCATGACCACGTGCATTTTCACGAATACTCTCAGAATCAGATATGGGTTCGGTCACCGGCAGCTCAAACAGTAATTTGTGTAAGAATGTTCTTGAACGTTAAAAGTAACGAATCTCTGCTCGAGGTGAAACGAGGTGCCCTACAGTCCGGAAATTTCGATAGCTGCGATTCCAATTCCAGATAGAACTAGGTCGGGAAACTCTTGCACGGACAGTATTTCACCTCGAACAGCTGCCCGCCAACCACCGGTCAAAAACACATCGACTTCAGCATCTATCTTTCGACGTGCCTCAGCAACCAAGCGACAGACTGCCCCACGGAGCCCAAAACCAATTCCTGCAACGATTGCACTATTTGTCGAACGACCTGGCATGGCGGGAAGTGCTTCGCCAAGCGACAAAACTTCAGGCAAGAGACTCGTGCCATCGGCCAGCATACGAGAAAGCAATGATGGTCCTGGCAAAATAGCACCACCGAGAAATTGTCCGTCTGGTGAAACCAGATCAACGGAAACGGCTGTACCACAGTCAATGACCATGGCCCCGTGTGATGGTATCGCCAAACGGCTTGCTGCAGTCGCCGCAGCCAATCGATCAATTCCAACGTGTTCCGGATGTTCTGTCGTAACCTCAATAGGCAGATGAGAAAAAAAAACTCGTTGCTTCTGGACCGACAAGTTCCGGGTAGCACTGATAGCTGAGATGGATGTTTCGAGACAAGCAGCAGCAGCTTCGTAAACACTAGCAACATAGAATTCTGCTGAAACAGGAGCTACCGTCATCAGCCAGTCCTCAAAACCCTCACAATCAAAGTCGTGACTGTTGAGATTATAACGGTCCTTCAAACACGGCATGCCCTGACGAACACCTGAGAGCACTGCTAACTTCACCATCGAATTACCGACATCAGCAAGAATTTTTGTTCTTCCGCGTTCAAATGTGTCTTCAGAAGCGTCACCAAGCATCATTAAAACTTTCCACTACTAAGCCCTAACGTGGTTCGTCATCAACCTTAGCGGCAAGCCTTTTCGTGATGGCACGAAGAAGCTGCTGAAGCCCATCTCCAGTAACTGCGCTAACTGCAAGCACATGAAGTCCAGTTTCACTTGCTAGCTGCTCTCTTACTCTTTCCGCCTCATCTAGCTCCGACTTACTTACGATTACTATCTCCGGGCGGGCACCTAAAGATTCATCGTACAAACTCAGTTCTTGACGTATCTTCTTATAATTTAATAACGGGTCACTTCCATCAAGTGGAGCTGGCTCCACAACATGAACAAGAATGCCTGCTCGCTCAACATGACGAAGAAACTCATGGCCAAGACCAATGCCAGCGTGAGCACCTTCAATCAGCCCGGGCAAATCGGCTAACACGAAACTTTGGTCCAGCGAAACCTCCACAATGCCCAGCACTGGTGACTTTGTTGTAAAGGCATAGTTTGCAATTTCCGGTCGAGCGTGAGACAGCCGTGACAACAACGTGCTTTTCCCTGCATTCGGAAGTCCAACGAGACCGACGTCGGCGATCACCTTCAGTTCGAGGGTGACCAGCCTCGAGACACCCAGTTCACCAGCGGTTGACTCACGAGGTGCACGATTTGTGGACGACTTAAAATGGACATTTCCGCGGCCGCCAGTACCACCCCTCGCGACAACAACTTTCTCACCTGGAGTTGCCAAATCCTTCAACTGAAGCCCTGTCAATTGATCTACGACAATCGTTCCTGGAGGCACAAAAAGCGTGACATCTTTAGCAGATCGACCTTGGCAATTATGAGGGCCACCCGACTTGCCGTGCTCTGCCCGCCATTGCTTTCGATGGGAAAGTGCAACAAGAGAATCGACCCCGGATTTCGCTTCAAGGATAATGCTGCCACCACGACCGCCGTCCCCACCATCGGGGCCTCCACGAGCAACGTACTTTTCTCTACGAAAGCTACTAATGCCGTTGCCACCATTGCCAGCGATTAACTCGACCTTGATTCGGTCAACAAACACGTGATGGCCTCTCGGGCCCAATACTGGGGGGAAATAATTAGCCTACGACTTGGTCAATGTTGACTCGACGGCCTTTACGATCAAAGCGAACTACACCGTCCAATAATGCAAAGAGCGTAAAGTCGTTTCCAATGCCAACATTTGAACCCGGATGAAACTTTGTACCAACCTGACGAACTAGAATGCTACCGGCTGTGACCGCTTGTCCACCAAACCTCTTCACACCTCTTCGCTGGGCATTCGAATCACGGCCGTTCCGGCTAGAACCTTGTCCTTTTTTATGAGCCATCGCTCAATCCTCAATCTTGTTGTTTTCATTATTCATGAAACGGATAGCCTCGTTCCAACGGCCTATAGGATATCCTCCTGCCGGGCATCACGGAAGTCCCATAAATACTCCTCACCCACATTAGCTTCCATAGCCCGTTTGAAAAGACCTGGACCCTCATGCCCAAACAACCCCTTTAACAGCTCATTCCTGTCATTTTCAGCTCTATCTACCACCCGACCGGGGTCATCCTCAGCCGGGTCAGCCACAGTCAAAAGCTTAGGCAAGAGCACTTCAAGCGCGCGTTGGCTTCCTGCCTGCTGAAGCTTATTGCCATTCACCTGTAGAAGATGTAGCAACGCAGCAGTGCGAGCAATTGCTACTTCATGGGCAATTTGATCAAGACGAAAAGCTGATTCCCCGAAAAACCGTGCTGCATTTTTACGCCGTTCCTTCATATCTTGCGATTTTTCAAGCTCTGCCACAATTTTTGCGAATGAAGGGAGTGGTTCGGAAAGAACCAACTCTGGAGTGAGACCAATCTCACCCAACGATTCTCGTCGTATAAAGTCTTGATCAACTGAAACAGGCCCTGCTACCGATCTCAACAGGTCTTCCATCCAACCGATCGCCTGTTCACCAAGAAAAGCTGAAACAAGGGTTTCTCGCTCCGCAACGCTATCAACTTTTGCTAACGTTTTTGCAAACATCTCAACTGGTGCTAAACCTGCTCCACCCTCCCACGCTTCTTTTTCTGGCTCAAGAAAATCTTGCCAACGCACCCCGAGGTTCCGAACGCCTTCGACATATTCTGCCTGCGTCAAGGCGGCTCGGCTCGTTGCCTCAAGAAGGCGTGACCCCATTGCTAATCTCTCAAAGAGCCCTGAATACACAACTCTCACTTCCTCAAAGTCGTCTTGATCTGCATCCCCTGGATGATAGAAATCGAGACGTAAGCACTCGAGTTCGCGTCGCTCATATTTCGGTGCATGCTCAAGATCTGTTTCGAATTCCGCTTCGTGCCGCCAACGCAGCGAGTTCGTAAGCCCGTAAATAAACACCGTAAAGAAATCAATACGAGGGTCAATGTCCTGCCATATTGCAACGCCCCAACGTTCTTCACCTGGCTGGATAGGACGCTCGGAAATTGAAACACTGTCATGCAACATGCCAGACGGAATTTTTTCTCGACGGCCGATTTGACCAATTGCAGTCGAAACGATCCGGTCAAGATGATCTTGCTGCTCTAAAAGCCCCTCATCTCGACTAAGTGCCTCGTGGGTCTCAAAAACAAAATGAGGCTCGAAGCGAATCGGCTGATTAATAAGCTTGGTAGTCGGCTTGGTAAGGTCCTCGTTACCATCCTCATCTTTCTCGAAAACAACGCGACGAGTAGTACCACTTTGCCCAGAGATGGCCGTAACACTTTCATCAGCAGCAATATTTCGAACTCGGTACACCAGATACCATACTCGCTCTCGATGAGCCTCAAGAGTTGTTCCGGGCACCTCAACTTCCATCGTACGAGGTGGTCTGTATGCAAACTCAAGACACCAGACATCCCGCAAAAACTGTCGATTACTCGCTAAACCTAGAAGAGTTTCGTGTGAGGGTGCGTGGGACGGATCCCAGGCTCCTCCTCGACCTTGAGCTAACTCATGAAGATTTGCTTTCTGAGAAACGTCATTCACTGATCGATCTGGCGGAATCACAGTGAGGCTTTTTGTGCTCGGGAGATCCGCTCCAAAAGCTAATGCCAAACTTGCGCAGCTAATACACACGAATGTACAAAAACGCACGAGTTGCTTTATCCCACACATGACATGCTCCAGGAATCATTCCAAAGGTCTTAACTACGCAAATTTTCCAACACCATTATTTACAAGAGTAATTAAAAACCCAAGTTTGATCTCCTGCGAAATCCATCTCCCAGTTCTTATTCACCCTTATAGCTGTCTTCGAATCATGGCCTTTCATGCGATGGAGTTAACAATTCCCGTCGGATACGACACTCCACTTCACACTCACATCTTCATATCCCAAAAAGCATGCTCTCGTATAGCACGAGCTACAAAACCTTAATCGTTCTCAATGAATCTTCTTTTCATGCCGCCATTTTATTTATTTCGCCTGGCTCACCCTGGCGACTTGGCAGGACAGCGGCATCGACCTCAGAGGCTAGGCTATGGTAATCCGAAGCTCCATTAGAATCATGGGCATACTCGAAAATTGACTGCCCAAAACTCGGCGCCTCGGCCAGTCTGATATTCCGACGAATTCTCGTCTGAAACACTCTGGCATCTTTCCACGATGGGTGGCCACCTGCCTCGGCAAAAAAAGCTTCCACATCTCGTCCGACCTCGGCAGCGAGACGCGTGCCCGCCTCGTAAAGGCAAATTGCTACACCGAGCAAACGCAAGCGAGGATTAATATGTTCCGCGGACATTTCAATCGTTTCCAGTAATTTGCTAAGTCCGTGCAAAGCGAGAAAATGAGGCTGTAACGGCAGTAACACCTCATCAGCAGCGGCCATCGCATTTAATGACAGAAGCCCTAAGGACGGCGGACAATCAATGATTATGTAATCAAATTGTGGTCGCTTCGAATCACCAACAGTTGTTTCAACATTTCCTGAACAACTATTGCATGAAGGGTCACTTCGTAATCTCTCACGTAGAATTGACTCCCTGCCTGATCGCCCTGCGAGAGACATTTCCGCTACTGAGAGATCGAGATGTGAGGGTACGACCCAAAGGTTTTCATGAGCATGGACAGTCGCTGCCGCGAGGGGTTGATTGTTCACCAAGACGTCGTAAGCCGTATACGGAGCAGAGCCTGGCGAAACACCAACATGAAGCGTTGCGTGTGCCTGAGGATCGAGATCAATAAGACAAACTTTTTTCTCTAAACGAGACAGTGCTACGGCAAGATTCACTGAAGTGGTTGTTTTGCCAACCCCTCCTTTTTGATTCGCTATCGCAATCGATCGCATATCACCAGCCTCTCGGAAACGGTGCTGAAAAACTCACATGTCACTTACCGAATCAACCGTCATTCCAGAAGACAATAGCTTCGACGATATGTTCAGCAAAAGGCCTGTTTCGGGCATACAATGGAGAAATATGGCTATTTCAGGTCTATTCAGGCCATTTGGCAGTGCTCTCAACCCACGTTCTCAGCCCTTTTGCCATTTTTCCGAGAGCAACGCGACCCGGACTCCCAACGACCGTAAGGTTTGCTTCTTTAGGATTTTCACCAAAATCAATCGCTATAACAGCACGCCTGGGGGTTGATTCGGGGATATTGCTGTCACAGAAGACAAGGGCAACATCCCATGCCGCGTCGGGTAGCGGCTCTGGCTCTGACCTACCGCGTTCAAGCCATTGAAAATTTGCGTCTTCGACAAGCCCTCTCCGAAGGTGTACCAGCCCTTTCGCCTGCGTAATGTCCAGCACCCGATCCACAGAAAGATGTCCCGTGCGTCGGCTGCCTGAGGGCTGTTTGAACCGCCACAGTTCGACACGTGGTGCCTTCGAAATCCGCTCAGTAGCACGAATGCCATAAAATGCTAGGCATCGACGAGTCTGCTGCCATTGCCACCAAACACCTACTCCTGCCGCAAGGACACCGAGAGCAAGAAGACCAACAACGAGTATGGACCCGGGTACGCTACGGAGCACAAAGCTGCCTTTTTATGAAAAACATGCTGAAAAAATAAACAGAGTCGAGACACTCTCACCTCCAATATATACTTCTTGGAATATTTGTACGACCGTAACGCTACGCCCTCATTGCTAGAGAAAGTACCGATGCCCAACCAGTTCGACCCATACCGGGATGCACTTGTCGTTGAAAACCACACCATTTGGCCAGACGATTACGAAGATTGGTCAGAGAACGATCGAAGCCGTATCGAATCGCTGCTCCATGCTGCTCCAGAAGAAGCTTTCGATCTTGAATACGTACGTCAACATTCCGGATTTGCCCGCGTCATAACCGTCACGCCCGATGATCTTGAACGAGTGGCGGCGACATAACGTGAAACGACACGAAATCCCCGTTCGACTAGACGAAGGCATTGCGACACCCTCATCGGCTGCTCGCTCGTATAAAATTCATGTTGGCAATGAGATTCTTCAGGACATCGGCGACCTTGTTCAAAACGACAATGTACAGCGAGCAGTCGTTGTTTCTGACGAATCAGTACATGAGTCGCATGGACGTACCGTTACACAGTCACTCCAGGCTGTATCGATAACAGTCGATCGTCTTAGTATTCCGCCAGGCGAAACCTCCAAATCCCTTGTTGAATCTGAGCGGTTGTGGAATGAATTCGCGCGCCTTCGAATTGACCGTAAAACAGCAATTCTTGCTGTTGGTGGTGGTGTTGTGGGCGACCTCACCGGATTTGTAGCTGCGACGTTTTCGCGTGGCTTACAAGTCTGGCAAGTACCAACAACCTTAGTTGCGCAAGTTGATAGCGCTATCGGCGGAAAGACAGGTATAAATCTTCCTGCCGGAAAAAATCTTGTTGGAGCTTTTTGGCAACCCCGAGGCGTTGTGGCTGATATCAGCACCCTGAAATCACTACCAGATCGAGAATACATCAGTGGCCTCGCTGAAGTGGTTAAATACGGAATGATCTTGGATGCTGACTTTTTCCAATGGCTAGAGGACCGTGCGCATTCTATTAGAGAACGAGAAAAGGAGAGCCTAAACCACCTCGTACATCGTTCCGCAGAACTTAAAGCGTCTGTTGTCGAAAGAGACGAACGAGAAATAACTGGTTTACGTGCCTGCCTTAATTACGGCCACACTTTTGCTCATGCTTTTGAAACAACTGCTGGTTACGGCACACTGCTTCATGGAGAAGCTGTTTCCCTTGGCATGATGGCAGCAGTGAGACTTGCCTGTTCACTTGATCTTCTGGACCAAACTGTTGTTGAACGACAACAAAAACTGCTCGAAACTCTTGGGCTACCAATAGTAACAACTGTGCTCAATGACATAGCCCCTGATGACTTCTTGAAGATTATGGCTCGAGATAAAAAAACTGTTGGGGGTAATCTACGATTTGTTCTCCCTGATAAAATTGGTCATGTTGAAATCATTGACCGCATTGACCAAATGCTTGTGACATCAGCAATAAAAACCGTTTGCCACACCAACTGAACAATGTCACTGACATGTGTCGCATTCTTTTCACGCTGCAGACGCTTTGCCAACTAGTGCCTCAGGGGTGTGGTATTACACATAAGTACAGAAGCAATAACACCTCTTGACTACTGACAGGGCATCAACATGAAAACAATTCCTCCTGAAAAAGGAGACCGCACCGGAAGTGGTCTTTGTAAAAAATATAATTGCCGGAAAAGTTACAATTACGATGCGAAAAACAAGCAAAGCCTAAGTACTTAAGCAACAGGAAATAACTGCTCGAAGAGTCCTGGAACACTCGGGCCGAACAACCCGAAACAACGAGTGAATTTGCTAAGCATAACTGACATCATCGATGAGAACGACTCGCACTCTTTGCTGCTTGATTCTCTACCAGCTCGCCTGTATCCCCAAGCCTCCCTGATCACCAATTGGGACTGGCACAACTCTCACTTCGTAGCCGGCAAAATGATGCTCAGTATCGCTGACTGCTAACGAACTGGCCCAGGCAAGATACCAACCAAGAAATGCTTGCGAAGAATAGTGAGCGTCGTCATTGATTCTTGAAAAACCGACAAAGGTAGAGCAGACGTAAAGTGTTCCTTTGGCAAGTGGGTGCTCAACCATATCAGCTGCAGCAAGAAACGGAATTGCTCCCATAAAAGAGTGTCCACTCACTCCGTTATTATCTTGAAAAAATTTCCAGTCGCTCCCAGAGGGTGATTCTGTATTAATTGAACCATGATTACTTGGTCGAGAAGCACCCGTGGCCAACTGTAGAACATAGACGGGTGGCCCTCCGACTAAAAAGATCCGGAGGCTTCGTGACCCCCATCCCCCCAACGCATCTCCAACCGGAACTCCTTCAAGTGCGACCCCGGCAGCCGCAGCAATCCCAGCAGCTGGTAACAAATAAATCCCATCACCAATATCTTTCGTTGCCGAAAAAAAATCACCTGTCTGTGATCCCGTTATTCCAGCCTGCCAAGCATTTTGCATCGTCGTATCAAAGCCTGTATTTGCCATTAATGCTCCCGCACCAAAAGCAGCAGTAACACATGCCAGATTTTCACAGGAATAAAAATTCTTATAATCCTGGAAAATCTTTCGGCCAGTACGAGAAAGCCTCGGAAATCTACTTTCTTCCCAAGGTAGCTGCCGGGTCTTATGAGATGAAATAATTTCTGGTGGTGTTGGCAATGCATATACTGGATCGCTTTCAAACTCCATTCGTTGAGCGAGATCAACCGTTGCATCGACTGACGACCGACCCTGCAAGTCAGTTTCCCAACCACCAGTAAGTACGACACGGTCGGGCATGAGACTGGCGTCATTTGCAGCCAAGGGCTGCGTCTCCACCACCGCATCAACCCAGGCACCATTGGCAGCAGGGAGCACTTGAACAACTACCCGCTGACGTTGTTGGGGCCAGTGTGGCCATGGAGCATCGAAGCCATTCATCATGTCCCCGGGGGCAGTCGCGTGTGGAACCTCCACCCACGCTGACTCAATCTTTCCGGTCCGGGGAGGCACTGAATCAAAATCTGGGGGGACAGTTTTAATAATAGGCCAGTCAGCCGCAACGGTCTTTACTGTTTTATCCCAAATTTCATGACCGTTTTTGGAACTTAAAAACATTCCATCCGATGCAAATGGCAATGAATGACGGACCGATACTCCTGAAGATAACTCACGAGCAATAGAATTTGTTTCGGCTCCGAATCCACTCTGAGGCAATTGAATTTCGAGCAGGATCACAACACAAAAAAGACACCATTGCAAAGGTTGCAATGGGCCAAAACGCAAACAGGGTAAACATAAGGAAGAGATCATTTGTTCCTGCAGACTTTCGCAACGACTCGATCGTTGATCAAGACAGATTTCTCTTGCACCAGGTCTCCTGTGCCACTCCTGAAGCCCCCTTCCTTCCCCTTCTTCCTCAGACGACCTCTTTTTCACTCAGATGTTATCCTGCTACTGGAGTAGATTCCATTTCCAACAGAAAGCCAAACACTCATGACAAGGAAGGTAACCGACCCCACGCCTCCCTCAAACCAAGTCAATGGGCAAGAATCACTCAGTGCAGAAATTCATCAAACTCTTCTTCGTTGGTGGGGCTTCGATACGTTTCGGCCACTTCAAGCTGAAGCAATTTCTGCTGCTCTTCACGGCGATGACTCTGTTGTAGTGCTCCCAACAGGCGGCGGTAAAAGTCTCTGCTACCAGCTTCCACCTCTGCTGAGTCAGACAACCGATATCATCATCTCTCCGCTGGTATCTCTTATGAAAGATCAGGTGGACTCGCTGGAAGCTATTGGATACCCAGCAGCAGCCATACACAGCGGACTCTCTGTAAATGAGCGAAGAAAAACTTACCAAAGACTTCGGAACGGTGTCCTCAGGCTTCTCTTCATAGCCCCGGAGAGGCTTTTCAATTCCAACCTTATTGAGACCATTTCACATCTTTCAATTCAGCGATTTGCGATCGATGAAGCGCATTGCATAAGCCAGTGGGGCCATGACTTTCGTCCCGAGTATCGTCAGCTATCTACTTTGAGGAGTCGCTTCCCTCAAGCGAGCTTTCACGCGTACACAGCAACTGCAACACCTCCTGTCAGGAAGGATATCGCTGAACAACTCCATCTCAAAAACCCTAAAAGTTTTGTTGGCATATTTGATCGACCAAACCTCACCTATCGTGTTATCCAGCGAACAAATAGAACAACGCAGATACTTGAAATTCTTGGAAGACATTCTAAAGAAGCTTCAATCGTGTACTGCATTTCGAGACGAGAAACAGAGCAGCTAGCAAAGCATCTCACAGCCGCAGGGCTTCTTGCGCATCCTTATCACGCAGGATTAGATGCGAAAACAAGGCACCGGACTCAAGAAGCTTTCGCAAAGGAATCGCTCGATATTGTTGTCGCTACCGTCGCGTTTGGTATGGGTATTGACCGTTCAAACGTACGGCTGGTTTTACACACTGGACTGCCAAAAAGCCTTGAAGCCTATCAACAAGAAACTGGCCGAGCTGGACGCGATGGGCTTGCCGCAGAATGTGTCCTGCTTTATTCACCTGCTGATGTTTTTAGCTGGGAGGCCTTGATTCGACGTGGTGCGGAGTCTTCTGAACTCCCTGACTCTGAATCACAAGAACTTATTGAATCCCAAATAGTGCATCTCCAACGAATGCGCAAGTATGCCCAGGCAGCACGGTGCCGGCATGCCTTTTTGTCAGAACATTTCGGGCAACCCTACGAACTATCTAATTGTAAAAACTGCGATGTTTGCTTAGGTGAAACAACCAACCTTGCTGACAGCAACACGGTGGCTCAAAAAATAATTTCTTGCGTTGCCCGAGTTAGCGAGCGGTTTGGTGTCCGGCACCTTTGTGAGGTTCTTCGTGGGGCACGAACAGCACCGATACAAAGACATGGCCATCACCGCCTATCAACATACGGAATACTAAAAAGCTACGACCAACGCATATGTGAAAACCTTGTCCATCAGCTACTTGATCAGGAATACCTTTCAAGAAGTATTGGTGATCGACCAGTAGTCATGCTCAATGAAAAATCTTGGGAAATCCTTCGGAATCAGCGTGAAGTCATTCTTCTTGAGCCACGATTAAAAAAATCGACAGGATCTCGAAAAGAGTCGGATGACTGGAACGGAGTCGATCGAACGCTATTTGATCATCTCAGACAATGGCGTAGAAAAATAGCGGACGAGCGTGGAAAGCCTGCTTGGACAATCCTCGATGATCGTGCCCTGCGGTCAATCGCTCGTGAAAAGCCAACCTCTTCAGCAACGCTCCTGAATTGCAAAGGGATCGGAGAAAAGCGACTGGCCGATCACGGGGTAGCACTTCTTGAACTTATTCAACAGCACAATCGTGAATCCGAATAGAGTGTTGTCTATTGAACCGAATGTGGTGACAGGCTCACCGTGTAATCACAGATCTCTGTAAGCGGACCTTCACTTGCTGAAGTCAACACTACTGTCAACTCCCTGCCACAAACTTCCTCCAGAAGACTTGCCAACATGTCCTGCTGATGAGTGGCTATACCATCCGCCGGCTCATCAACAAGAAGAACACGCGGGTCCATGGCCAGACCACGAGCAATCTCCAGGCAACGTCGCTCGTAGAGCGACAAATCTGAAGCAAACGTAAAAGACTGATCAGCCAAACCAGCTGACTGAATGAGTTTTTCAGCCCTTGAAACACAATACGATTTATCAATCATTTGCCACCAAGATAAAGACTTCCTACGAACGCCTTGCTCTACCGCAACAAGCACATTTTCAAATATCGTCATTGCAGGAAACACTCTTGGAACTCGGAAAGTTCGAGCTACTCCAGCACCGGCAGCCACCTCCGGCAACCGCCTCCCTCGCTGCCAGATTGTCCAAGACATCCCAATTCCGAGAAGCAATCCGAAAGTAAACGCAGACCAGCCGCGAAATCGAATACGTCTCTTTCCGGCAGCCAGTCGGTCTAAGGTAGATTCGTCAAGCAATAACTCACGTTGTGGCTCATTAGCATCTCCCACTAAGTCAGTAATATCTGGAATAACACCTGGCCCAATTCGCCGAGCTGTTACTGCAGCTTGCATCTGGTTTCGTAATTCACGGGCTTCGGACAAATCACGTCGCACCGCAAGAACTTCTCGTCCATCTGCAGTCACAATCCGCCAGTTACCCGCCAAGCGATCAATCGCTAATTCTGCACGGAAATAACTACGTAGCCGTTTGCCAAAAGTTGTGATCGTAAAAGGTTCTTCAACTACGAGACCCCGTTTTACGACAGCCAGCCACAGTCGATCGATGTCTACTGCTGCTGCTGCACAGAGTAAGCCAACCAGAACTCCGGTAAACAAAATGCCCCAAAATGTTTTTGCCGAGAAAGCCTGTTTCAATCGTCGGCCATCCAACCGGACTGAACCTGACGTTGCTGAACGCAAACCACATATAGCATCAAGCAAAGCAGCCCTAGAGCCTCTCCCGGAACCTACAACTGCAACGCGGCTGCCTGCTGCCACATCAAGTTCTAAATTATCAATAACGGGAAGAGCACCAGATTGGACTGTAAGCCGATCGATACTCAAAAGCGGAATGTCCGCCGAGAGTACGGAGGCGTCCCCGACTTGCATAACATCCCCAGAGGTCATTGCTGTGACTCCTGTAACTCTGCTGCAAAACGTCGCGATGGAACAAGGCCAACAGGACGAAATCGCATCACAACAATCAACGCGATACCTACCAACGCTAACCGCCAACTTCCAAGTGCAAAAAGATTTGTTTCAAACACTTGCGACTGAAGACGCTGCATCCAAGCATCCACCCAAGGGATCACAACGATATCAAAACCAAACAATATTGTGACACCGACAAGTGTTCCTGGAATACTCCCAAGGCCACCAATAATTACAGCGCAAAGAATTGCAACCGACCGATTAAACCCAAAAGCGTTTGGGTCTCCTGTAGTACCGATGCTTGCGACCGACAGACAGCCCGCAAGTCCGGCTATCGCAGCGGCTATGGTAAAAGCCGAAAGCCGAACTTTCGCTACCGAAATACCAATTGTTGCGGCGGCGAGCGGTTCCTCACGAACGGCAACCCATGCTCTGCCGAGCGTTGATTTTTCAAGAATTCGCACAAGCAGCACTACAGAAAACAGTATGACCAGTGACAGGTAGTAGAACCATCTCGAATCAACAACAAATTCTTTACCAAGATCTACACCAGTAACAAACACTCCGAACCCTGGTGGCGGAACTGGACCGAGACCTTGCGTACCTCCTGTTACGTTCTCCAAGTTGAGAAATAAAACACGAACTACTTCACCAAAACCAAGAGTAACAATCGCTAGATAATCTCCCCGTAGTCGTAACGCTGGAGAGCCGAGCAACGTTCCAATCGCGGCGGTGATCCCAACACTTACGAGAACCGCCGGAAGAAAACCTATCTCTAACGGATTCATTGGGACAGTGAGAATGGCCAGGAAAAGCCCTCCCAATCCAAAAAAAGATGCGATCCCGAGGTGTAATAATCCAGTGAAGCCCACCATGACATTGAGGCCAAGGGCAGCGATACAGATTATAAACACTGAGGTAATCTGCCCACCAAGCCCACCTGCAAATGCAGAACCAAACAATGGAGCGAAGGCTAACACTATGAATACCGGTATTTCCCAGTTTCTTTTAGACCACTTCAAAAAACAAGCTAAGGACCCCGTGTACATTTTCAACGTTGACCTCCTCTTGTTTTTGATTTCCCATAAATTCCCTGGGGACGAAAAGCAAGGAAAACAATAAGGACAAGAAACACCGATGCCATAGCCCAGCGAGGACCGAGCACAGCCACCGAAATCGCACGGAGCAATCCAACAACTAGTCCACCAACGATTGCACCGGGTACACTTCCAATGCCACCAAGCACTGCTGCGGTAAGAGCATACAGGCCCATCTGGTGTCCCATCTGGTAATTAATTGTTGTCGCATGAATACCTGCCGCGACACTCGCAACACCACCCAAAAATCCACTAATAAAAAAGGTTGCCCCAATGAGCTTCCCTGCTTCGCCCGAACGAGCTGTTGCACGGGTAATTGCAGCAATTGAACGTAACGATCTTCCAAAACGAGTTTGCCGAAGGAGAACATACAGGCATAAAAGTGGTGGGACGCTAATTGCAAGAACCAGAAGATCAGCCATCAGAATAGAGATTCCGCCAACTGAACGAGTAGTGCCTAGAAAAATTTTTGGGAATGCTCGATCAGTCGGCCCAATCCAAACAAGCCCCACATTCATGAGCACGAATGAAACACCAATTGCTGATACAAGCGGTGACAGAGGAGGCGCGTCTCGCAGTGGACGGTACACAAATCGATCAATGCAGACATTGAGACAACCACAGAATAAACCGCTGCATGTAGCAGCTAGAATCACCGCCACGCAACCCGTCAACGGAACAACTGGAAGGGGGACTAGAAATGATAGACTTGTGAGTGCTAGGCAACCACCAAGCATCACGACATCCCCATGCGCAAAATGTATGAGTCCCACAGTCCCATACACGAGAGTATACCCCACGGCCATCAGCCCAAGAAACACACCACTTGTGATTCCGATACCGCATTGCTGAAGAAAGGATGCTACGTCCACGCACTGTATCCCGACAAAGTGAGCCGTAAGGAAAATCTATTTCCTTAGTCTTATCTGCTGACGTTCTTTTTGCCTATGCCAGCAGCTGGCACAACTTCTTCATGCTCAAACGTACCATTACGAACAACACTTACGGACACCTCCCGAAGTGTTGTATCCCCGTTTACATCGATGCTCCAGTCCCCAAGCACACCGTCGTCTACTCGGCTTGCAAAAGCAGATTCTACGATCGCACGACGATCTTTACGCCCTACGTCAGCAATTGCTCGGATTGCGAGTCTCGCTGCCTCGTAACCATGAATTGCGGCATTGCTCGGGCATGTTCCATATTTTTGCTGATACCGCTGAAGAAACATGATTTTTGAACAATCTGATTGTTGTGGAGACAATCCTGCAGATGTGGCAAAGCATCGTCCCTCCAAAGAGGCTGCACCTGCCGCATCAAGAAATGCTTTGGTACGACATCCGTCAGACACCAACAGAATCGCTTCACTCTCAGCTGACACGAGATCACGCGCGAGTTGACCACCTTTTGTTCGAGCGCTGCCACCAAAATAAACAAGGTCTGGGTCAGCACTCATTACTGATCCCACAAATGATTTAAACTCAGCCGCCTGTGGATCAATTGAAACATGCGCAAGAACCACCATGCCTTTCTCTCGACATCGATCAGCGAAGAGAGACGCAACACCTTGCCCATAAACACCAGCATCATCAACTACAAAAACTCGTCGCACCCCACGCCCAAATGCCCAATCTGCAGCAAGTGGACCTTGTAGATCATCAGCCGGCACAACCCTGATGTAATTCAACCTACCTGAAGGGCGGTACACTCCGGGTTCCCCCGGAAGACCAAGCCCTGGCTTCGTCAGACCCACCGCTGTGTTCGCTGGCGACACCATTAGTAAATCTGCATAATTGAGAATTGGCATTGAAACTCGGGCCGCTCCTGAATTGAGAGTGCCTACATAAGCCATCACATCGGGATCTTGTACCGCGAGACGAGCATTTGCTGCCTCTCCTTCACTTGTCCACCGGCCTGACACTGAAGCACTATTGTCGAGATCACGATATTCAAGCATAAATCTCCCAACTCTTCCTTTGACCTCTTCGATTGCAAGTCGAATTCCTTGCACAACCTCATCACTCACCTGCCTGGACACACCAGTCCGTGGCAAACTTGAAACAAGACATATCCGATTTGAGTTCGTTTCTTGACACCCAAAACAACTTAAACCGACCAACGTGCAAGCTACGACAACCCATCCCTGTCTCAAGGATGAGCGATTCTGTGGACAAAACCAATTGTTCTTCATGATCCCGCCCTCTTCACAAATTTCCACGAACGATGGATTCGAGTATTTCTGAAATCTTCTGGTACCGTCCGCCGGCTGATCTCATATATATCGTAGATATTGGCCAGAAGGTTTTCATCAAATTTAAATCTCCGGTAATTTGTTGAAAAATAAACAACCCCGCATGCAGTAAGATTTCGGGCAACGGCCTGAAGCAACTCGACATGATCCCGCTGAACGTCCCAATCCTGCTGCTGCCTCGCGGAACGTGAAAATGTCGGGGGATCAACAACTACAAGATCAAATGGACGCTCGCCTCGACGACTACGATGTTCGAGGAAGGCCCGAGCATCATCCCGCACAAGGACATGCTGCCGTCGATCAAAAAACCCATTTGCTGATAAATTTCTTCGCGCCCACTCAAGATATGTATTTGAAAGATCGACAGTCGTCGTTGATTCGGCGCCACCAGCAGCTGCCGCGACAGAGAAACTACCTGTATACCCAAAAAGGTTTAGGAAGGAGCGATCTTGAGCATCTTCACGAACCATTGATCGAGTTTGTCGATGATCAAGGAATAGTCCTGTATCCAGATAATCAGAAAGATTAATTTCGAATTTTAACCCGTGTTCACTTACAAGAAAATTTGCAGAGCGATCATCTAGCTTTTCATACTGCCCGCCAGTACGCTGCCGACGACGCACTTTTAAGAAAACACTATCTGTCGCAAGTCCCAGCTCGTCCGCGGCTGCCTCCATGAGGCGGTCGAGCCAGACGTCATGTTCAATAGCCGTCCGCTCATGAGGACGCTCGTATTCAGCTGTATGAAGCCAATCACCGTACCTATCGATAACAAGAGGAATCTCAGGGATATCACGATCATAAAGACGATATGCTTCAATCCCTTGTCTTCTTGCCCATCGCGCCAAATGACGACTTCGCTTCGCAAGACGTCGTCGAAAATCACCTATTTGATCATTGATACTTCGTGATGCCCTCTTCGTTGAACCCAAAGACTCTACATCAGAGTTTATCGCCGATTGTTCTTCCACAATCTCCGTTAAGACTTCCTTTTTTCGAATAACTAATTCAATCAACCTGCACTCAATTGGACCATTCGAAAGAATCACTCGACGATCTGGCTTCAGGCCAATTGATTTAGAGAGTTCAACAGGAGCAAGTACCCCGGCACGCCAACCCGGACATGAATTCTTTAACCAATCACCAAGTCGCCGAAATACAGCGCCTGCTCTTAGCTGCGCGAGTCGCTCTCCGTACGGTGGATTCGTAACAATCAAGCCCGAGTCTTCTTTTGGGATCACAGCCTCGAAATGTTTGCATGAGAATGTGACATAGTCTGCTACACCGGCGAGGACAGCCGATTGCTCTGCAACCCGGATCACATCTGGGTCGAGATCACTTGCATAAAAACTACCGGAAGGCGTTCTAACTCTTCCCTCAAGATCGATCAAAATCTTCTTAGCTAGCTCTCGATTAAAATCATGAAACCGAAAGAATCCTTGATTTCTCTTTCTCGCTCGCAATAAACCTGGGGCAAGACCAGCCGCTCGAGTTGCTGCCTCGATAACTAGTGTTCCGGAACCACACATTGGGTCCAACAATGATTCGCCCATCTGCCATCCTGTAATACCAAGAACTCCAGCAGCTAGCACCTCCGACAAAGGTGCCTCGACTCTTCCTTGACGCCAACCACGCTGATGCAAGGACTGGCCAGCAGCATCACGAAAAAGCGTCGCGGTCTCTCCAGAAAGATGAAGGGACAGCCGGAGACTCGCACCATGCAGCTGCACATTCGGCCGGCGACCATGTACGGCTCGTACACCATCTACAACTGCATCTTTGACAACTTGAGACGCATAGAGTGAGTGGTCTATAAATGTGTCGTGGACTCGGGCATCGACGCGAAGAGTTTGATTTGGCCGTAGATGCTTTGCCCAATCCACACTCGATATCGATGCATAAAGTGTTTCCGGTGAACTCACTGCAAACCGGCCAAGCGGCTCGAGAATTCTAATAGCTACCCGAGACTCTAACACCGCCCTGTAGAGAGTCTCGGTAGATCCAGAAAACTCGATTGTCCGACGCCCTATTCGCAAATCCGTGGCCCCGAATGACACCAACTCTCGTGCTAACAACCACTCAAGACCATCGAGAGTTCTTGCCGTCAAACTTGGTGGGACATCTGGGGCACAAGATAGTAGCGGCCGTGGAGTTGCAGGCACTTCCGGGAAAGGCGATTCCATTGTGTCTGCCAGAACTCTCGTTAATGCTATCGACTGATAGATGCTGCCCCTGCCACAAAACGATCCTGCATTGCCTGGACCTTCATTGGCTCACTCCTTAGCCCCTCCATTGCACGCACGCATGCCTCGGCTGCCGGAAGTGTCGTGATACAAGGGACTCCGTAGAGCACGCTTGCGGCTCGAATTCTTCCTTCATCGGTACGAGCTCCCTTACCACGCGGCGTATTGAAAATTAACTGCACACGACCATCAATTAAATGATCTATAAGATTTGGGTGCCCTTCCTGCAATTTCTTAACCGTCTCAACCTCAATCCCGGATTGGCGAATTGCTTCGGCAGTACCTGACGTCGCTATTAATTCAAAACCCATGTCCACCAACCGTCGAGCTAGATCGACCATTGATTTTTTCGCTGACTGGCTTGCGACGCTTAGGAAAATCTTCCCTTCTTCAGGAAGCACGGTGCCTGCTGCCAATTGGCCCTTCGCGAAAGCCAGACTAAAGTTATCACTCACACCCATCACTTCACCTGTACTTCGCATCTCTGGCCCAAGCGCGATATCAACGCCTGCAAATTTTACAAATGGAAAGACACTTTCCTTGACGCTTACGTGTGATGGAACAGGGTCTACAACAACACCTTGTTCAGCAAGGCTTTCACCCGCCATAACCTTTACTGCAATTTTTGCGATGGGTACGCCTGTCGCTTTCGCGACGAACGGAACTGTTCTGCTCGCACGTGGATTGACCTCAATAACGTACAGGGCATCTTCATCTCCCTCACGCTTTACTGCAAACTGCACATTCATCAGGCCCACAACCCCAAGACTTCGTGCCAATCCCGAAGCAGCCTTCTTGATTTCTGCCACAGTCTGTTCACTGAGGTTATGAGGAGGAATACAACACGCTGAGTCGCCCGAATGCACACCGGCTTCCTCAATATGCTCCATCACTCCAGCCACAATAACATCCGTGCCATCGCAGATACAATCCACATCGACTTCTGTAGCATCCTCAAGAAAACGATCTATTAAGACCGGCTGCCCCTGAGCAACAATGAATGCCTCTGCCACAAATCTTTCGAACTGCGCCTGGTCGTAACAAATCTCCATCGCACGGCCACCCAGAACAAAACTCGGTCGAACCAACGAAGGATAGCCGATTCTCGCAACTTCTTTACGTGCTTGTTCGAGGGTACGGCAGATTCCACTAGCAGGCTGCTTGAGATCCAATCGATCAAGTAGCTCACGAAACTTTTCACGATCTTCAGCCTCTTCAATCGTATCGACACTTGTGCCAATGATAGGCAGCCCTGCGGCCGCGAGTGCTCTTGCCAAGTTCAGTGGGGTCTGCCCGCCAAGTTGCACAATAATACCGTCTGGATCAATCCGGTCTGCAATATTGAGCACATCTTCACATGTCAAAGGCTCAAAAAACAATAGGTCGCTTGTATCGTAATCAGTACTCACCGTCTCAGGGTTCGAGTTCACCATAACACTCTCAACACCTAATTCACGGAGTGCAAAACTGGCATGACAACAGCAATAATCAAACTCGATACCTTGGCCAATCCTATTCGGCCCACCACCAAGTATCATGATTCTTTTTTTACCGGCTATCTTTGGTGGTGTTTCATCTTCAGCCTCCCACGTTGAATAATAGTAAGGAGTTTCAGCTTCGAACTCAGCGGCACATGTATCAACAGATTTAAAAGTAGCGACAATCCCTCGAGACTTCCTATTCTGCCGCACATCGAGTTCGACTTCGCCGAGAAGAGTTGCTAGCTGCCTATCCGAAAACCCTGCCTGCTTGGCTTGCCGAAGTGTCTTGTCGTCAATGTCCTTGAGGCTGCCAGCATCTCGCACACGATTCTCTAGTTCCACAATCTGCAACAATTGGTCAAGGAACCACCGATCAATGCCGGTCAACGAATATAATTCTTCAGTACCCAGCCCGGACAGCATTGCATAACGCAAGAACCAAACTCGGTCCGGGTCCGGCCTCGCAACTCGAGCACGAATATCATCTAATGATGGCTGAGTTGGTGTGCCCCAAAGATCTTTACCATCACAGCCAAACCCAAACGAGCCAACCTCAAGCCCCCTCAGCGCCTTTTGAAAGGCCTCCTTAAAAGTCCTCCCAATTGCCATTGTTTCGCCAACGCTTTTCATCTGAGTTGACAATTTACTGTCAGCCTCTGGAAATTTCTCGAAAGCAAAACGAGGAACCTTGACGACGACATAGTCAATTGATGGCTCAAAACAAGCTTTCGTCTTTCTTGTAATGTCATTCGCCAACTCATGAAGTCGCCAACCAACCGCAAGTTTGGCTGCTATTTTAGCTATTGGAAAACCAGTTGCTTTACTGGCAAGTGCCGATGAACGACTCACTCTTGGGTTCATTTCGATGACAATCATGCGGCCAGTATCGGGATGAACCGCAAACTGGATATTTGACCCCCCCGTCTCAACTCCAATGGCCCGGATAACTGAAAAACTTGCATCTCTCATTAATTGATACTGGCGATCAGTCAGAGTCATCGCAGGGGCGACAGTAATTGAATCGCCAGTGTGCACACCACACGGGTCAAAGTTCTCGATTGAGCAAATGACAACGGCGTTATCATCTGCATCACGCATAACCTCCATCTCATATTCTTTCCAACCAAGTATGGATTCTTCAACAAGAACCTCGCTTACTGGTGAAAGATCAAGACCGCGCTGAACCTTCTGGTCAAACTCTTCGCGGTTATACGCGATGCCAGAACCGGACCCACCTAATGTAAAACTCGGACGTATAACTGCAGGCAGCCCCACCTCTGAAAGTGTTTCGCGAGCTTCTGCAAGTGACTTCACAAGCCGACCACGGCAGGTATCAAGGCCAATTTTTTCCATTGTTGCCTTAAATTGCTCTCTATCCTCTCCTCGCTGAATGGCCTCCGCCCGAGCACCAATCATCTCGACCCCGTATTTTTCGAGAACACCGTGGCGATCAAGATCCATCGCCAGATTTAGCGCTGTCTGACCTCCGAGTGTTGGCAGGACCGCGTCAGGCTTTTCCTCAGCAATCACTTTTTCCAACATTTGCCAAGTCAGCGGTTCAATATATGTTCGATCCGCCGTCCCCGGGTCGGTCATAATGGTCGCTGGATTTGAATTGACGAGAACAACACGGTAACCGTCATCTCGTAGAGACTTACAGGCTTGCGTACCCGAATAATCGAATTCACAGGCTTGCCCAATAACAATTGGTCCGGAACCGATCAATAAAATCGTGCGAAGGTCATCGCGGCGAGGCATTTGGCAGGGTCTTTTTATTGAGTTAAAAAAACAAATTTCGTCGACTCTAGCATCCTGACCCCCATTCGTTCAATAAATGGCTACAATTCACGGGAAAGCACCACTTCATCTGCTCCTGAAGGAGAAAATCACCATGTCGATACCGACTCCTACCCTCAACAATCTCTGTGAAACACTGCCTGACGAACTGAAAGATATTCGCCTCAACGTGTCGAGCGTCCTGACAGGAGAAAACCTTCAGGCAACTCAGTCGCTTGGTATAGCCCTGTCGTGCGGGTATTTTATCCGGTCAGATGAGATTATTTTGGCCATTAAAACCGACATGAGGGAAGCACTTGGAGGAGGTAGTGACCCAATTATTAGTGACGCAATCGCCGCTGGAGGAATCATGGCAATGAATACGGTGTATTACCGCTTTCGCCACATGATTGGAAAAGAGAGCTACTCAGTTCGTCCAGCTCGCCTTCGAATGAATCGCATGAACCAGCCAGCTACATCAAAAGCAGACTTCGAGCTCATGAGCCTCGCATGCGCTGCACTCGCTGGCTGCGAGATGTGCCTGAAGAGCCATGAATCCAGTCTCCTCCAACTCAACGTAAGTGAAGATGCCTGTCACGATGCAATCCGGATTGCTGCAGTAGTCAGCGCTGTGACCGTGGGAATTATGAAAGTGTGATCAACTTAATTCACGCAGATATTCCAGCGTATATATGCCACTGTCGTGCCCATCGGAAAAGAAAATTTTATACGCATACTGCCCGACTGGCTGCATCTCACGAATTGTTAACGCTACGAGATCTGAAGTCTCTAGTACCTGGAGTGGGTTTCTATCTGCTGGAACCGTCCGCTTTTCACGACAGGTAGCGCAAGGACAAGCATCGCGGAGATTCTTTGCTGAATACTCTGATTTCACACCGTCGTTCCAATCAATTTCAATACCACCATTCTCACAGCGGCGGATGCCTTGCGGCCGGTATTCACTCAATCAAAGTACCTTTTCACTATTCACGGTTATCAACCACTCTCCGAGCTTTACCTTCGAATCGAGGCAATACGCCAGCAGGAACCACTTTAACTTCTATCCGAAGACCAAGTCGAACATGTAACTCTTGAGCAACTCTAGCAGGAGAAGCTAGTTGATCCTCAATTTCAATACTCAACATATCCAGATTTCCTCGACGATCCACCGTGAGCCTGTGCTCAACAACCTCTGGAAAGCTTTTTATTATATTTTCCACCGCAGATGGAAAAATATTGACACCCCGAATGACCAACATGTCATCGGCTCGGCCAAGGATTCCACCCTGAAGCCACACCCTAGGCGAACGACCTTCTGCGATCTCCTGCTGTGTTGGCCATATTGGTTTCACTACATCACCTGTTCGATAACGAATCACTGGACAGCCACTACGACCAAGCGTTGTCAGTACCAATTCAGCCATTTCGCCCTGCCTCGCCGCTCGATCTGCTGCAATCGCACGGAATTCTGGATGAAACCATTCCTCCAAAACCTCAAGTCCGGAATGGTGTGGCCACCCTACGCCCCACGGGCCAATCTCCGTCGCACCGGCATGGTCCAGTACATCGGCCCCCCACGCAGAGGCCAGCCGATGCCGTACTGAATCCAATGACCCGCCAGGTTCACCAGCAACAATAATGCAACGGATGGTCGAGGTAGACGGATCATATCCCTGCTCCTTTGCAACCTCTGCCAAGTGCAACGCGTACGTTGGAGTAGCTACAAGCACCTTTGCTTCTGTTTTTTGCAACAGTTCCAGTCGAGCAATACTTGACAATCCCCCCGAAGGAATTGCTCTTCCACCACTTACCACAGCCCCTTCAAAAGCACTCCAAAAACCAATGTAGGGACCAAATGAAGCTGCAATAAAAACCGGGTCACCCGGCTGAAGACATGCTCTTGAGTAAATAAACTCCCAACATGTCATCCACCATTTCCAATCAGCTTGTGTATCCCAAATCTGAAGCGGACGTCCGCTGGTACCACTCGTCTGGTGAAAACGGACGTAGTGTTCATCGCTCCACGTTCGGTTTTGTGCAGAAACGACATCAACATTTCCAACAAGTTCAGATTTTGTCGTCCATGGAAAGTCAGATAGTTCATCAAGTGACTGAAGTGGCGTCTTTTGTCCCGAAAGTTTTTCACGGTAGAATTTATTTGCCGGAAGCACCTCTGCAAGCATTGCATTCAACCGTTGCAACTTTGTTACCTCAAGTTGCTGACGAGAGCAAAAATCTTCTTTTTCGGATGACAAAGCCATAGCGGCATTATGCCATATAACTATGATCGGCTCATCACAATTATTGCGGTGCTGGAAATACGGGCCCAGTGCTCGGCAGCGGAAGTGGCTCGACCGGAGCCTGCGGCAGCACATTCGGCGTGGCCGGAGATGCACCTGGCGGAAGTGAAAGGGAAGGCACAGCTACAGGAGCCACAGGAACTGGTGGTCCACTGCCGGCAGAACGTCTCGCCAACTCTGCTCGGCTGACAACTGTCTCGGCAGGAACAGTCCCCATGGGGACCATTGCCAAGTCAACGACTCGCTCATCACGAATTTCCCAAGGCCAAAGATTTTCTGTCACGAAATCAAGAGGAAAGATTTCATACCAAGGAACCGGGAATGGCTGCTGAACGGTAAGAGTGTCGTATCCGTCCTTAATAAGACGAATCTTTCTTGTGCCGTAATAAACAAAATCTGTGGATACGGGTGTTGTGCCGACTTGGTAATCATCGACATAAACAAGTGCGCCCGGTGGGTTGCTTCTTATCGTCATTCGTCGTTGAACGCAGCCAACCGAAAATGAAAGAATCAGTCCGACACAGAGCACAGCCTCTACTAAAGACATTTTCCGCAGGCAACGAACTGCTTGGGTCCGAATTCGTGATTCTGAAAGGAACGGATTTTCAATACAATTGAACATCATAATTGCAAGATTAGGACGATTTATTTGATCAAACCAGACCAGATCAGCCTTCCTGAGCATCAAAAACAAGGATTTAGAATAAGAAATTTCCCCCCAATCCTGCTACATTTCTTACTTTTACTCTCTAAATACTATTGTGGTGGCGTAGGCCGGAACGTTCACCATAAATGAGCTCGCGAGGCATTTCAGTGGGACTGGGCAACACTCTTCAATACCACGTACGTTCTCATGTAGGACGCAGACGGTCGAACAATCAGGATGCTGCTGTAGCCGTACCTGCCAAATCCTCGACCGCATTCAAAAAGCATGGCTGGTTGTTTATTATTGCCGATGGCATGGGTGCCCATGCAGGTGGTGAAGAAGCGAGTCGTATTGCAGTAACACGTATCCCTGAAATCTATAGTGACCTCAAGCCTGAATCTTCACCACCGCTTGCTCTCTCTCTGAGTCTTTCTCAAGCCAATAAAGAAATTCATTCCAAAGGTGAAAATGATCCTGGCTACAAGGGCATGGGAACGACCTGTTCGGCAATGGTGGTACTTCCTCAGGGAGTTATTCTTGGACATGTCGGTGACAGTCGTATCTATCGAATTCGTGAGAACAAGATAGAGCAACTTTCACGTGATCATTCACTTGCTTGGGAAGTTGCAGCAGCAAGTGGGCAAAACGAGCTCAAGGAGGGAGCGAATCTTCCAAGTGTTCCAAAAAACATCATTACTCGCTCAATGGGCCCTCATGATGATCTTGATCCTGATCTTGAGGGACCATTTCCAATTGAACCAAATGATCTTTTCGTACTCTGCAGCGACGGTCTCTCAGGAACAGTACGTGACGAAGAAATTGCAATCTTCGCTTCAGAACTTTCATTAAAAGATGCAACAGCAGCTCTCGTTGGGCTAGCTCTTGTACGAGGTGCGCCGGATAATACCACAATGATTCTTGTCAAAGCTGGCCCTCAAGAAGTAACCCAGTATTCTAAAAGAGAGACTCCCTGGCCACTCGAAGATGATGGTGGAAACCGAGCAAACCATCGTCGTCCTTGGATTTTTCTCGGCATGGCAGCCATCAGTTTCTTTCTTGGAATGGCATCCTTTTCTGCTTCAAAATCTTTTGTAAAAGACGAATTTCTCCAACGGATATTTTTTGCAGCCAGCATCATCATGGCGGGACTATCGCTCGGGTCTGTTTTCGGTTCATTTTTTAGTTTCACTTTGATAAAACCGAGAAGAAAAATCAAAATGATTACCCCAGGCCGGGGAACATTTCTCGGAAGATCGCCGTACCGGCACTACGACAGCACACCTTCTGAAAAACTATTTAATAGCCTCATTCGGTCTCTTCACCATGCCCAGGCGGAGCTTGCTGAAAACAACCTGACAGAAGAATCCCAAAAACTGACAGAGTCAATTCAAAACGCCAAGCATGCCGTACAATCCGGCAACTTTTCATTGGCCACTCAAGCTGTCTTCAACGGAATCCGTACGTTTTCCGATACTTTTAATGCAACTCGTTTCAAAAAACCTGACCCTAACGGATCTGCGTAAAACCTTCCTCTACGACTTCAGTTTCAAACCCTTCCGGCCAGCGAAGGATTGCGGCCCATGAAAATAATCACTCGGTATGTGCTGTCGGAAATGCTACAAGTCTTTCTTGTTGCACTTACAGCCCTTACCCTCTTCATGCTTGTTATCGGCCTTACGAAGGAAGCGCAGCAGCAGGGGCTGGGGTTACTTCAGATAATAGCACTCGTTCCATACGTTTTACCTGATGCCATGCGGTTCGCCGTTCCCGGAACAATGTTGTTCGCGGTCGCAAGCGTTTTTGGACGTTTTTCTAGCTCCAATGAAATTACGGCTCTGAAGGCAGCAGGCATTACCCCAATGGCAACTATTTATCCA
>Ga0315315_10000644_pt1 | contig 29887 bp, 32 predicted proteins | sample M140m3416metaG_FD_203699 | JGI IMG/M metagenome (GOLD analysis project Ga0315315, IMG submission 203699) | Ammonia-oxidizing marine archaeal communities from Monterey Bay, California, United States - M1 40m 3416 | ecosystem: Environmental > Aquatic > Marine > Intertidal zone | place: USA... | reverse complement strand
CCTGCAGCGATCCATGAGGACATTGCTCCAGCTTCATTAATTCCCTCTTCTAAAACTTGCCCACTTTTATCTTCTCTGTAAGAACTTAATTGAGCAGAGTCTTCAGGTTCATATTTTTGTCCCTCGTGTGCATATATGCCGATTTTTTGAAAAAAACCTTCCATACCAAATGTTCTAGCTTCATCTGGAATTATAGGAACTAATCTTGGTGCAACATTTTTATCTCTTAATAAATTTGTTAACATCCTAACTAGTGCCATCGTTGTAGACATCTCTTTAGAACCTGTTGAAACTTTCATATTGTCAAAAATATCTTTAGGAGGTGCTTTTATGGGTTTTGCATAGGTCGTTCTCTCTGGTATAAAGCCCCCAAGTTTAAGTCTTTTTTCTTTAATATATTTTATCTCTGGAGAATTTGGATCAGGTTTATAATACTCAATGTTCTTTACTTGTTTATCAGTTAAAGGAACATCAAACCTATCTCTATAATACATTAGATCGTCTATATCTAATTTTTTAGTTTGATGTGTGGTATTAACACTTTCACCACTTTTACCCATACCATAGCCTTTAATAGTTTTAGCAATTACGACTGTTGGGCTGCCGACGTTTTTTGATGCTTTGTCATAAGCTGCAAAAACTTTATGAGGGTCATGTCCACCTCTATTTAACCTCCAAATATCTTTATCTGATAAATTTGATACTAATTCTTTAGTTTCTTGATATTTGCCAAAAAATTTTTCTCTTACATAAGCCCCATTTCTTGCTTTCATAGCTTGATATTCACCATCTACAGTTTCATTCATAGTTTTGACAAGATGACCTGTTTTATCATTCGCTAATAATGAATCCCAATAAGAGCCCCAAATTACTTTAATTACATTCCATCCAGCACCTCTAAAAATTCCTTCTAATTCTTGTATAATTTTACCGTTTCCTCGAACAGGTCCGTCTAATCTTTGTAAATTACAATTAACTACAAAAATTAAATTATCTAATTTCTCTCGAGCAGCTAAACCTATTGCTCCTAAAGACTCAGGTTCATCCATCTCTCCATCTCCTAGAAAGGCCCACACTTTTCTACCTTCATCCTTTATTAAACCTCTATTAATTAAATATTTCATATATCTTGCTTGGTAAATTGCTAACATTGGTCCTAATCCCATTGACACAGTTGGGAATTGCCAAAAGTTTGGCATCAACCATGGATGAGGATAAGAGGATAAACCTCCTGGATTAACTTCCTGTCTGAAACTATCTAATTGTTTTTCGTTAAGTCTTCCTTCAAGAAATGCTCTTGCGTACATTCCAGGCGCACTATGTCCTTGAAAATAAACCAAATCTCCTCCAAACTTATTGTTCTTAGCTCTCCAAAAATGATTCATTCCGACATCATATAATGTTGCTGCAGATGCAAATGTTCCTATATGACCTCCTAATTCAGGAAACTTTTTATTAGCTCTCACAACCATTGCCGCTGCATTCCATCTAATTAATGACCTTATTCTTCTTTCAATATTCTGATCACCATTTGACTTTTTTTCCTCATTAACTGGAATTGTATTTATATAAGGTGTACTTTGAGTATAAGGAATATTAGCACCCTCCATATAAGCTTTATTAATTAACTCTTTAATTAAGTAGTGAGCTCTTTGATTTCCATCTTTTTCTATCACTGCAGTCAGAGATTCAAGCCATTCATTAGTTTCTAATGGATCTAAATCGCCTTCTTTAACAACTTGGATTGTAGATTTATCTTTTTCTTTTATCTGCGGATTTTGTTTTTGATTTTTTTTCAATTCATTTTCTGCCTCCTGAATCAAGTTCTCTGTATCTTTTGGAATAAATGTTGACGCTGAAGATGGTTGGTTTGAGTTTGATATATTAAGGATCAAATCTCCTTTTGAAACTTTATCTCCAATTTTTACTTTTATAGTTTCTATTTTGCCTGAGAAAGTTGATGGTATTTCTACACTAGATTTATCACTTTCTATTGTTATAACAGGGTCATTCTTTTCAATTTGCTGTCCTTCTTTGACTAAAAGTTCAATTACTTCTACATTTTCAAAATCGCCAATGTCAGGAACTAATAATTTATCTGTCATTTATTTTTAAGACTTATACACCATAAAAATTTACTTAATTGCAAATTCTAACACATTCTGTCCAATTTTTAGACACTCTTTAAGTACATGCTTCAAAAATGATTAAAAAGTTATTAAATGCAATAATTCAACCAAAAATTAGTACCTATATTGATGCTAGAACTTGGATACAAAAAATTTTATTAGAAGAAAAATACGGAAAAATTAATTCCTAAATTTTCTCTACGCATAAAGCTATGCCCATACCGCCACCTATGCAAAGTGTTGCGCATCCTTTATTTAAATTTTGTTTTTTCATCTCGTGTATTAAAGTAACCAATATTCTTGCCCCTGAAGCTCCAATCGGATGACCAAGAGCAATAGCGCCACCATTGACATTTACTTTATTTGGATCAATACCCAACTCACGAATTACTGCAATACTTTGAGAGGCAAAAGCCTCATTTATTTCAAATAAATCTATTTCATTTAAATTCCATTTAGCTTTTTTAATTGCTTCACGAACAGCCTCAATGGGTCCTAAACCCATTAAAGTAGGATCTAAACCAACTGAGGCCCACGAAACTATTTTTACTAATGGCCTAATATTTTTTTTTTCTGCTTCATCTAAAGTAGTTAATAACAATGCTGCGGCTCCATCATTTATACCTGAAGAATTTCCTGCTGTAACTGTTCCATTTTCTTTGAAGGCCGTTTTTAACTTCTGTAAATCACTTAATTCTAAACCTGACCTTGGATGCTCATCTTTGTTTAAAACATTTCCATCCTGATTTACTTTAATTAATTCATCATCAAATTTATTTTTGACAGTAGCTGCTTTTGTTTTTTTTTGAGAATTAAGAGCAAATTCGTCTTGGTCTTTTCTAGATATATCAAATTTTTTTGCAATATTTTCTGCTGTAACACCCATATGATAATTATTAAATGCATCAGTCAAACCATCATTAATCATTGTATCTAATAATTTTTCTTCTGAAATTTTTTTTTCTTCTCGATAGAAAATTGAGTGTGGAGCAATTGACATATTTTCTTGACCTCCAGAAATTATATTTTTTGCATCCCCTAATGATATTGATTGAAAACCTGATATGACTGCTCTAAGCCCAGAACCACATACTTGGTTAACTATATGTGCTGGTTTTGTAATAGAGATGCCTGCATTTATTGCTGCTTGTCTAGCAGGATTTTGTCCTCCTCCAGCAGTAAGTACTTGACCCATAATAACTTCATCAATTTCACTTTCTTTAAATTTAGATCTTTTTAAAACTTCTTTTATTACAATTGATCCAAGTTGATCGGCTTTAATATTTTTTAACGATCCCTTATAAGTACCTATTGGCGTCCTAACAGCACCCACAATAACTACTTCTTTCAATTTATTGGTCATAAAATTTAAAATTTGTCTTATAGTTAAAATACACTAAAAATTGATATACTATAATTAAATAAAATTAAATGCGCCTGTAGCTCAACTGGATAGAGCGCTTGGCTACGGACCAGGAGGTTCTGGGTTCGACTCCTAGCAGGCGCACCAATTAGAGATAATATATGTTTAAATGGTTATTTAAATTTTCACTTCAAATGTCAGTTATATATTTCTTTATAATTATTTTTATATTTTTGTTAATTTTAACTTTTGTATTATAAAGTATTATGTCAAAAGAATTTCAACAAATTAGCTTAAAAACAGGATTTATGAAACATAATGGCGGAGTTATGTTTAGAAATATTTCCGAAACAGAATACGAATTTAAATCTACAATTAATGAAAACCACTTAAATGCAGCAGGTATCACTCATGGAGGATATTTATCAGCATTAGTTGATGCAGGTGCTGGAACAGCAGCACATCGTTCGGCAGATAATGCTCCATGTGTAACTATTTCACTTGAGTTAAAATTCATTGGAGCATCAAAAGAAGGTGATGAAATTATAGGCCACGTAAAAATTTTAAAGAAAACAAAAACTTTAGTTTTTTTATTTTGTGAATTGAAATGTGATGATAAGATTATTACTTCAGCGTCTGGGGTTTGGAAAATTTTAAAAGTTAAATCTTCACAATTAGGGCCTGGTGGATAAACTTTGTCTTACAAATATTTTTAATTTGTATTTTAGGAATAATTTTAATTGTGTTAGACTTACTTTGATTTAAAAATAAAATGAGAACTTTTTATCATCCGATTCGGTCATGTTTTAGTCTATTTTTGTTCTTTAGGACCAACAACATCTGGTAGATAAAAATTTTCATATACCAAAGATAGAAATGATTAAAAATAAAATTACGGCTGTTCTAGGTCCAACAAATACAGGAAAAACTCATTTAGCTATTGAAACGATGTTGTCATTTGACAGTGGAATGATTGGTTTTCCCTTAAGATTATTAGCTAGAGAGGTTTATGACAAAGTTATTAAAAAGACTGGCTTAGATAAAACAGCTTTAATAACAGGTGAAGAAAAAATTATTCCACCTAATGCTAAATACTATTTATGCACAGTTGAGTCCATGCCAATTGATAAACAATTAGATTTTGTAGGTGTTGATGAAATACAAATGTGTGCTGATCATGAACGTGGTCACATTTTTACAGATAGATTACTAAATATGAGGGGTAGTAAATTAACAATGTTGATGGGATCTAATACTATTAAGAACATTATTTTAAAATTAGATGATGATATTGAATTCATTAATAGGAATAGATTATCAAAACTCTCTTATGCTGGTCATAAAAAGATTTCAAGAATAAATAGAAAAACAGCAATTATAGCATTCTCAGCAGAAGAAGTTTATGCAATTGCAGAACTAATAAGAAGGCAAAAAGGAGGGGCTGCGATAGTAATGGGTTCTTTGAGCCCTAAAACAAGAAACGCTCAAGTAGCTTTGTATCAATCAGGTGATGTTGATTTTTTGGTTGCTACTGATGCTATAGGTATGGGAATTAATATGGATCTTGAAAATGTTTTTTTTTCAAATCTTAAAAAATTTGATGGAAAAAAACTAAGAAAGTTAAATTTAGCTGAAATAGGACAAATTGCTGGAAGGGCTGGCAGATATCTTAATGATGGTAGCTTTGGAATTACCGGAGAGTGTAAAGAAATAAATGCTGAAGATGTTGATCTGTTAGAAAATCATAACTTTGGAGAAATTAACTCTCTGTTTTGGAGAAATTCGAATTTAAACTTTAATAATCCCTCTACTCTTCTAAAATCATTAGATGAAAAACCAAATAAAGATTGGCTTAGAAAAATATACGAATGTGAAGATGAAAAAGCACTTAAATTTTTTCTACAGGACAAAAATTTTGAACAAATAAAATTTGATAATATAAAATTAAATCTTTTATGGGAATGTTGCCAAATACCAGATTTTGTAAAAAAAACTTACGGAAATCACTACGAAGTAATTGCGAATGTTTTTAAATATTTAAATAGTGAAAAAGGTAAAATAACTGATGATTTTATGCGCTTACAACTAATGAAATTAGATAAATTAGAGGGAAATGTCGATTCTTTATCAAATAGAATTGCAAATGTTAGAACTTGGTCTTATGTTTCAAATAAAAATAATTGGATAGAAAATCAAGAATATTGGATAGAAAAAACAAAATTATTAGAAGACAAACTTTCAGATAGACTTCATGAAGAACTTACGAAAACTTTTATTGATAAGCGAGCAAGCGTACTTGCTAGAGGCTTAAAGCAGGATATGGAATTTGATACAAAAATTTTAGAAAATAATAATGTTATGATTGACAATCAATTTATAGGCAAAATTAATGGACTTAAACTACAATTGGATTTGAAAAAAGGAGCATTGGAAACAGATATTAAATCTCTTAAAAAAGCTGCGAGGCAAACAATAGGACCTGAGCTCCAAAAAAGGATTCAAACAATAATTGAAACAAGTCTAATTGAATTAAATGACGATTTCAAAGTCTATTGGAATAAATCACCGATAGCAAAATTAACATCAGGAAGAGATTATTTAAATCCGAATATTGAGTTAATTGTTGATGACATACTAGAACAAGACCAAAGAAAGAAATTGACCAATTTTTTAGAAAAATGGATAAAAAACAAAATTAATACTGTTTTAAAAAGTCTAATAGATTTAAAAAATTTAAAAGAAAAAAATCCAGCTATAAAAGCTTTATCATATCAACTTTATGAAAATAATGGTGTTCTTAAGAGAGACCAAGTTCTCGAATATCTTAAAAATTTAGGGCAAAATGAAAGAAAAGTCTTAAGAGATCTTGGCGTAAAATTTGGGAGATACCATATTTTTTTACACAGACTTATTAAACCTGAGGCAGTTTCGTTAAGAACTTTATTGTGGAAAAACTATAATCAAAAATACTTTGATTTAAAACCACCAACTTTTGGATTAAATTTCTTAGAAAATTTTAAAATAAAGAACAAAAATTTCATGTTGCTTTGTGGATTCGAAAAATTTAATGACCTATATGTAAGAATTGATATTTTAGAAAGATTGTTTGTACAAATAATTAATTCGAGTACTCAAAATGAGAGGGAAATTAAAATGATCCCAGAAATGTTAAATTTGTTAGGCTGTAATAAGGATAATTTTAAAAAACTTCTTAATAATATGAATTACAAAATTTTAGAAAAAAACGACGATATATATTTTACTTACATCCCTAAGAAAAATTTAAAAAAAACAAACAAAAAAATAATAAAGGAAAGTCCTTTTGGTATTTTAAAGAACTTAAATCTTAATTAAATATAATGTTTTTTAAGAAAAAAAAAGATGGAGATCCAAGCGATGATTTAGCTAAAGTAGCAGCATTGCTTATACATGCTGCTAAAATTGATGAAAATTTTTCAGATAAAGAAGAAAAAATCATAAAACAAACTCTTATTAAAATAGACACAAACAACCTAGATATAGAGAGTATTTTTAAAAAAGGTAAAACTTTTGAGGAAAATTCAAATCAAATATTAGATTTTACTAGACAAGTTAAAAATATGGATGAAAAAAATAAAATTAAAATTGTTGAGGCATTGTGGCAAATAATTTATTCAAATAATGAGGCAGATATATATGAAACAAACCTTATGAGAAGACTTGAGGGTTTAATGTATATTGACAGTAAAATTATGGGAAATATAAAAGCTAAGATTAAAAAAGAAAACTTATAATGGCCTATGTAGTTAATGATAAATGTATTAAATGTAAAATAATGGATTGTGTTGAGGTATGCCCAGTGGATTGTTTTTATGAAGGAAAAAATATGCTTGTAATTAAACCTGATGAGTGTATAGATTGTGGCGTTTGTGAACCTGAATGTCCTATTGACGCCATCAAAGCTGATACAGAGCCAGGAAGCGACAAATGGTTAGAAATCAATAAAAAGTATTCTGAGATCTGGCCTAATATAACTTTAAAAAAAGATCCACCTTCGGATCATGAAAAATTTAAAGATGAGCAAAATAAATTTGAAAAGTATTTTAAAGAAAACCTTTAAAAAAAAATCTGTTAAAAAAATAAAAAAAATAGTAACTAAAAAAAAAGTTACAAAACCTAAAAAAAATCTTTCAAAAAAAACAAAAAAAAATGTCATCATTAAGAAGAAAAAATCTGAGAAAAAAACAACTAAAATTTCAGCAACAAAAACTGAGGCAAAAGTTGATAATTTAAGAATTTCAAAAACTAATGAGGTCAAGCCAGAAATAAAAAAAGTAAAAAAACAAGAAACAGAAAAAAGAGAATATAAAATTAAAGACTATGTTGTATATCCAAAACACGGTGTAGGTCAAATTACTGAATTTAAAAAGATTAATATAGGTGGCATAGACGTTGAAACTTATGTAATAAAGTTTGAAAAAGATAAGGCAAATGGAATGGTGCCAGTAAACAAACAGTCTCATTTACGTTCCCTAGCCACTATCAACCAAGTTAACAAGTGTATTTCCATACTAAAAAGTAAACCAAAAATTAAAAGATCTATGTGGAGTAGAAGGGCTCAAGAATATGAGGCTAAAATTTCATCAGGAAAAATTTATGAATTAGCCGAGGTAGTCAGAGATCTTAATAAAGGTGACGATCTTATGGTTGATCAATCATATAGTGAAAGACAACTTTTTGAAAAAGCTTATGAAAGAATACTTTCCGAATTTCAAATAATATTAAATTCTTCATTAGAAGATACTCAAAAAAAATTAGACAAAGCTTTAAAAAGAAATCAGGACGCACAAGCTCAAGCAGCCGTAGCTGCAGCTAAACCCCCCACGTCTAATTTACCTATCGAAGAAAATATTTCTGAAAGTGAGCCGTTAGAGGAATAAAAAAAAACGCCTCTCACACAAAAGTTATGAGAAGCGTTTTTTAATAAAGAATACTAAGTAATTATCTTCTTCTTCTTTTCTTAGCTTTTTTCTTAGCTTTTTTCTTAGCCTTCTTTGCTTTTTTTCTTCTCTTAGGCATCTTTAGCTCCCTTTTTAGTTAAACGAATCAAATTGATTCGCTGTTACTTATTTTTATTTTTTTATACACGTTATGTCAATTCTTTAATTAAAGTTCAAATTTTAAAAAAAAAATTAATATTTAAAAAAATTTTAATAATTTTTTTAACGTTAAAAAGTTAATGTTTATGCGCTTTATAATCAAATATTTATGTTAAATTAATAAAGTTTTTCTAAATCTTCTTTATATTTTTCTAGAATAACTTTTCTTTTTATCTTTAAAGTTGGTGTTAACATTCCATTTTCAATTGTAAATTCATCTTTGATTAATTTAAATTTTTTTATTTTTTCCATAATTGATAAATTTTTATTTAAATTTTCAATATAAATTTGAATTTCTTTTTCATTTTCATAATTTTCTGTAACAATTAAAGCAACTAAGTAAGTTTTTTTATCTCCGTAAACGAAACTTTGTTTAATTTTTTCGTTAAGGCATAATAAATTTTCAATTTTTGATGGTGAAATGTTGTCACCACCAAGATTTACTATTATCTCTTTTTTTCTGTCGGTAATTTTTAAATTACCTTCCTTAGTAAATTCACCTATATCACCAGTATGTAACCAACCATCTTTTATAATTTCATCTGTCTCATTTTTCATATTCCAGTAACCAAGCATTACATTTTCTCCTTTAACCAATATCTCTCCATCCTCAGCAATTTTTACTTTGTTTGTTTTAAATGGTGGACCTACTGTTTCAATCTTAATTTTTCCAGGAATATTACAACTGACTACAGGAGATGTTTCTGTTAATCCATAGCCTTGTAAAGTTGGCAATCCTATAGAATTAAGAAATTCTCCTATTTTTTGATCCAATGCACCGCCCCCAGATACAAAAGCTCTTAATTTACCACCAAACTGTTTTTTGATTTTTTTTCTGACTAATTTTTCACAAAAGTAATTAATAAATTTTTCTTTAAAATTTAAGGTTTCTTTATTTAAAATTTTTGTTCCAAGAAAAATTGTGCTTGTTATTATTTTTTTTTTCAAACCTTTTTGTTTTGAGAAATTGATAGATATTTTGCTATATAAATTTTGATAAAATCTTGGGACAGCTGTCATTATGGTTGGTTTTGCGATAGTCATATTTGATAATAATTTTTCTAAACTTTCTGCGTAATAAATTTTTGCACCTAGTGAAATTTGAACAAATTGAACTGTGTGTTCATAAGAATGTGAGAGTGGAAGCCAAGTTAAAAAAACTGCTTCATCTTTGTCTTGAATATTTATAATTGTTTTTAATATCTCTAAAGCTCCCTCACAATTAGACAAAATCCCTCCATGACTAAGCATCACTCCTTTGGGGTTACCTGTTGTACCTGAGGTATAAATAATACATGCAAGATCTTTTCTATTTATTTTTTTATTATAGTTCGTAGGAAGTGAAGAATTTTTTTTATATAAAGCATTTTCTAAAATATTTTCTATGCTTTCAATTTTTTCGTCAAATTTTTCAATAGATAAAATTTTAGTTTCATTCTTAATAAATTTTTCTAATTTTTTAAATTGAGATTTATTTGAAACAATGCAAATCTTAGGATTACAATCATTTAAGATATATTGATAATCTTTTTCTGAATATGTTGTAAATAATGGTACCGTTACTCCACCAGCATTCATTATTGCTACATCTGTTATAAGCCACTCTGGTCGATTTTCAGATAATAAAATACATCTATCTCCAGGACTTAAGTTTTCCTTTAAATAATCAGATAAAATACTTATTCTTTGTTCTACTTGATTCCATGTAAGAAATTCGCTTTCTACATTTTTTAACCATTTTAAAAATTGTTGGTTAGTTGAAGTATTTTTTTCCTTATACTTTTCAAAAAAAAGTTCAACTAGGCTGTTAACTTTGTTTAATTCCATAATTTGGTGGGCGAAGAGAGAATCGAACTCTCACTTCTTGCGAAACACGATTTTGAGTCGTGCGCGTCTACCAGTTCCGCCATTCGCCCTTAATTGTTTAATAATTTAATAAATAGTATAAGAACTAAAATTATATTAAAACCAAAAAATGTTTAATACTCTTTATAAAAAGTGTCTAAATTTAGCAGCTCATAAAAGTTCCAAATATTACCTTGGAGCTGTTTCATTCATTGAGAGTTCATTTTTCCCTATACCACCAGACGTGATGGTAATACCTATGGTTATTTCAAAAAAAAATGATTTCTTTAAAATTTTTCTTATTACAACAATTTTTTCTGTCTTGGGGGGTATATTAGGTTACTTTATAGGGGCTTTCTTTTTTGATATTGGAATGCAGGTTCTAACCTTTTATGGTTACGAAAATAAGCTTATAAATTTAAAAAATGACTTAATTATTAGTGAGGGTTTCTATGCTTGGCTTGGTATTCTTTTTTTAGCTGGCTTTACTCCGTTGCCATATAAAGTTTTTACGATAGCAAGTGGTTTAATTGGATTTAATATCTTTGTTTTTATTTTCATAAGTTTTATTTCTAGAGGATTACGTTTTTTCATTGTCTCTTATTTAGCCTATAAATTTGGAGATTTGTTTACTGAATTTATGGAAAAAAATGGATCTAAATGGTTCACAATTATTGGAATATTAATTGTTATAATTGCAATTATAATTTATTTAATCTCAAAATTTTATGCTTAATTTTAATATACAGTCTTTTTTCAAAATAGTTTTAATTATAAGTGTATTTTCAATAGTCTCTGCATTTTACATCGAATACATTCTTGGACATCAACCTTGTAATTTATGCTTAATAGAGAGGATTCCATACATATTGAGTATATTTTTAATTGTATTGAATCATATTTTTATTAAAAAAGACAAATTTTTAATAATTTTACTCTTTATCACATTTATTGCCTCTTTCATTATCTCAATTTATCACTTTGGTATTGAACAAGGCTTTTTTAATGAATCTACAATTTGTGGGGTAAAAAATGCAAATGGAATCATTTCCAAAGAGGAATTATTGAAACAGTTAAATGAGAAGATTATAAGTTGTAAAGATGTGACATTTAGAATTTTGGGATTTTCACTATCAAGTATTAATATAATATTAAGTTTTATAATTATTTGTCTATTATTAAGATTTTACGTTATCTATGAAAAAATCAAGTAACAAAGTAGAGGAGTTCATAAGAGTAGACCATGCTGGAGAGCGTGGTGCTGTCAAAATTTATGAAGGCCAATTATTGGCTTTAAATACTATAGTGAAAGATGAAAGTTTAAAAAAGACAATAGAAGAAATGAAAGTTCATGAGAAGGAACATTGTCAATTTTTTGAAAATGAAATTAAAAAAAGAAATATCAAACCAACAAAGTTTTTGCCTTTGTGGGATCTGCTAGGTGTAGGGTTAGGTTTTGGTTCTACTTTGTTAGGAAAAAAAGCTGCAATGTTGTGCACGGCCTCAGTTGAGGAGGTTATTGATAAACATTATCTAAACCAGATTAATCAATTAGGTTCCGACGAAAAAGAATTAAAAAAGAAAATTACTAAATTTAGAGAAGATGAATTGCATCATAAAGATATTGCTTACGAAGAAGGGGCATCAAAAAAAGGACTTTATTCAATTATGGATAAAATAATAAAAACTGGATCAAAAATTGCAATAAATATATCCGAAAAAATCTAATTTAGGCTTCTAGTTCAACATCCCAATAGAGATAATCCATCCAACTTTTATGTAAAAAGTTTGGTGGGAAATTTTTACCATTACGATGTAAATCCTCAGTTGATGGTTGATAAGGAAATTGATGAAGTTTCATTCCTGAAAGTTTGAGCAATTTTCCACCTTTTCTCACATTACAAGTTGAACATGCGGTAACGACATTATCCCAATTTGTTTCACCTCCTTTAGATCTTGGCAACAAATGATCAAAGGTAAGTTCATCTCCACTTCCACAATATTGACATGAAAATTTATCTCTCAAAAAAACATTAAACCTTGTAAAACTTGGTTTTGATTGTGGTATAATATAATCTTTAAGAGCTATAACGCTCGGTAATTGCATATTAAAAGATGGACTTCTAACAATGCGGTCATAATTACTTACTATAACTACCCTATCTAAAAAAACAGACTTAACTGTATCCTGCCAAGACCATAATGATAAGGGATAATAACTTAATGGCCTATAATCGGCATTTAAAACTAACGCTGGACATTTTTCCAGTGAAACATCTTGTTCAAGAAAATTATTCATTATCAAACCTTAGCTCAAATAAAAAATTATTTCAATCATAAGCAATAATTAAATTTTTTTTAAAATATAGTTTAATGCTATACTTGATGCTTCAATTGGAATATTATGGTCGCAGTTTTTTATTAAGTGAGTTTCTGTTTCAATATTATTTCTTATTAAAAAATCTTTTGCCTCCAACATAAAACTAGGTTGAACAACTTGATCTTGATCTCCATGAATTAACAGTGTTTTAGTTGAGACTTTTTTTCGAAATTTCAGGTCTTCTTGATTAATAATTTTTCCAGAAAAGCCAACTATACACATATATTCTTGATCAGATATTAAGCCCAAATTAATAGACATCATGCATCCCTGGCTAAAACCAGATAAACAAATTTTATCATTTTTTAAATCAAACTCTTTTTTGATTTCATCAATAAATTTATTTAGTATTTTTTCAGCATTACTTGACTCTTTTAAAATATAGTTTGGATCATCTTTTGTTAAATCAAACCATTGAAATCCTGATGGATTTATTGGGCAAGGCTCATGTCCATTCGGACATATGAAAACGGTATTGGGTAAATGACGTTTCCAGTTATATGTCAGCATGCTTATATCTTTTCCATCTCCACCATAACCATGAAGTAAAATAATTGCGTTACTAATTTTTTTGTTTTCCTCTGGCTTTAAAATGATTGAATCTAGGCAAAATGTCATACTATATGAATTATGTTTTTTTATTTTTAAAACACCCTACAATACAATTATGATTTCTGGAATATTTGTTAAGATATTGTCTATAGCTTTATTACTTGCAGTGGGAATAGTACTGATCCTTGGCATTGGTACATTATTCAAAGGAGGCGAAACTAGTAAAAAATATTCTAATAAATTAATGCAAATGCGAGTTTTACTACAATTTATAGCAATTATTGCGTTAGTATGTTTTGCATATTTCTTTAAAGATTAATTATATTTGCTCAACCATTTTATAAATTCTTTATCCTCAAAATCAATTGAGCCTATAATTCTTGCAAACTCCTCACCATTCTTATTAAACAAAATTGATGTTGGGATACCTCTGAGTCCAAATTTTTTAGCCAAGGTAATTGGCGAGTCAAAATAAATTTCTAAATTATTGATTTTTAAGTCTTTAAAAAATTTTAAAGCTTTTTCATTGCCGTCTCTACCTACATTTATTGGAAATATTTTTAAATTATCTAAACTTTTATATGAAGTTAATAAGTCTAGTGAAGGCATTTCTTCTTTACAAGGAGCACACCAAGTGGCCCAAAAATTGATTAAAACTAGATTTCCCTGAAATTGACTCAAATTTAATTTATTATTTTTATTGTCTATAAACGTTATTTCATCGTATGTTTTAACCTCTTTATTTATAACTAGGCTTTTTAGACTTGGAGTCTCGTCAGCATATGAATTAACTATTAAAAAAATAAATATTATTAATAATCTCATGTTAAAAAGGTATAAATAATTACCATGACCAAAAATAAAAACAACCAAGCAATATGGAGCACAAGAATTAAAAATGGATCTTCTGTGCTATTTCAAAGAGCTGGTAGTTCATTAGATGTTGATAAAAGACTTTATAAAGAAGATATAGCAGGATCAATTGCACATGTGGAAATGCTATTTAAACAAAAAATAATTTCTTTCCAAATCAAAAACAAAATTTTATTTGGCCTTAACAAAATAGATAGAGAAATATCAAATAAAAAATTCGTATTTGATAAAAAATATGAAGACATTCATATGAATATTGAAAAAAGACTTTTTCAAATAATTGGGGAAGAAGCTGGATATGTTCATACCGCTAGATCTAGAAATGATCAAGTTATTACAGACTTTAAAATTTGGATGAAATCTGCAACAAATGAAATAAGTGCTACAATAAATAAATTAATAAAAAGTTCATTAAATTTAGCAGAAAAAAATATAGATACTATCATGCCCGGCTTCACTCATCTTAAAAATGCACAAGCAATTTCCTTTGCCCATTATTTGATGGCTTATATTGAAATGTTCAAGAGGGATAAGAAAAGATTTCAAAATAATTTAGATAATTTAGATGAAAATCCTTTAGGTGTTGGTGCATTAGCAGGTACTTCTTTTAACATAGATAGAAATTATACATCAAAAAAATTAGGTTTTAAAAGACCCACTAATAACTCTATCGATACAGTTTCAGACAGAGATTTTGTTTTAGATTTTTTATATAGTGTTTCTGTAAGCTCCATGCATATTTCTAGAATAGCTGAAGAACTAATAATTTGGAATTCTGATGGATTTAATTTGATAAATCTTTCAGATAAAATTGTGACGGGATCATCAATTATGCCTCAAAAGAAAAATCCAGATCTACTTGAATTCTTGAGAGGAAAATCTGGAAGTGCTTATGGTAATTTGTTTTCAATGTTAACAATTTTAAAAGGTTTGCCCTTATCCTATTTTAAAGATCTTCAAGACGATAAAGAGATAATTTTTAACTCATATGATACATTTTTAGATTGTTTAAAAATATTAAATGAAGTCCTTCAAAATATTAGTCCAAATAAAAAAAAGATGTTTGAGCTCGCGAATTCAGGATACATAACAGCAACTGACCTTGCTGATTATCTTGTGCAAAATCATTCAATGTCTTTTAGAAAGGCGTACCAAAAAACAGCTGCTATAGTAAATTTAGCTGAAAAAAAGAAAAAAAATCTCAATAATCTTACTATTGAGGAATTTAAAATGATTGAACCAAAATTGACAAATGATGTCCTAAAAGTCTTTGATTTAAAGAATTCTGTAAATTCTAAAAAATCATATGGTGGAACATCTTTAGATAATATTAAAAAAATGATAATCAAATATAAAAAACAATTATGAAAAGAAAAATTATTTTAACTTTGATATTTTGTTGCTTGATAGTTTCATGTGGAAAAAAAGGTGATCCTGTATTTAAAGATCCCAAAAAAAAAGCTGCAATTAAAAGTATCTATTTTTATAAAGTTTAATGAAATATACTAATAAAAAACTTAAAATTGAGGGAGTCAGTGTTGAGAGTATAGCAAAAAAATATGGTACTCCAGCTTATTGTTATTCGTATAATCAGTTAAAAAAAAATATTTATAATTTTAAAGGGAATTTTAAATCTTTTTCACCATTAATATGTTTTGCGATCAAATCAAATACTAATCTTAATTTGATAAGAGAAATAAAAAAATTTGGACTTGGTGCAGACGTTGTGTCTTTAGGTGAATTAATGATGGCTCTGAAAGCGGGTATTCACCCAAAAAAAATAGTTTTTTCTGGGGTTGGCAAAACTTCAAATGAAATTAGTTACGCTATTGATAAAAAAATATTATTAATCAATGCTGAATCCATAAGTGAAATCAGAGAAATTAGTAGGCTAGCGAACTCAAAAAAAAAGAAAGTAAAAATAGGAGTTAGATTAAATCCAAATACAGACGCAAATACTTTAAGCCAAATTTCGACTGGTAAAAAAGAAAATAAATTTGGCGTAAATAATAAAACTCTTATTGAAATAATAAATTTCTGTAAAATTGCTAAAAATATTGATCTTAAATGTCTTAGTGTTCACATTGGAAGTCAAATTTTAAATCATAAACCATATGAAAAAATGCTAGCCGTAATAAGCAAAATTATAAATAAAATTGATCATAAATTTGAATTTATAGATCTTGGTGGAGGAATGGGAATATCTTATAATGAAAATAACAAAAAACTTAATTATAAAAAGTATAATTTAGCAATTAAAAAATTTTTAAAAAAACATAATTCAAAAATAATTTTTGAACCAGGAAGGTCAATCGTTGGAAACATCGGAACCTTGATCTCAAAAGTAATATATATTAAAAGTAGTGGGATAAGAAAATTTGTAATTTTAGATACTGCAATGAATGATTTTATGAGGCCCGCTCTATATGGAGCAACTCATAAAATGCTACCCTCTATAAAAAAGAAAAAAATATCAAAAAAAGTTTATGAGTTCGTAGGACCAATTTGTGAGAGCACTGATAAATTTAATACACTAAAAAGATTTCAAGAATTAAATGAAAAAGATCTAGTTGTAATATGTGATGTTGGTGCGTATGGAATGTCATTAAGCTCAAACTATAATTTAAGAACTAAACCTGTTGAATTATTAATTAAGGGATCAAAAATTAAAGTAATAAAAAAAAGACAAAAGCTTAAAGAACTAATCTAGCTTTTAATTAAAATGATTAGAAACCTCATATTTACAATTTTATTTTTTACTGGAATAATATTTATTTCACTAATCTTTTTGCCCTCATTTTTTTTACCTCAAAAAATTGTTTTATTTGGTGGGAAATTAATGGGTTATTGGACAGAATTTTGTTTAAATTTTTGTTTAGCAACAAAAATAGAAATAAAGGGAAAAGAAAATATTATTCATAATGAAAAATTTTTTATTGCCTCTTCTCATCAATCAATGTTTGAAACATTCTATCTACAAACAATTTTTAATTCACCAGTGTTTATACTTAAAAAGGAATTACTTCTAATACCAATTTTTGGATGGTATTTAAAAAAGATTGGGTCTATTTCAATTAAAAGAAATACTATTAGTAAGGACAATTTAGGATTTTTCAATCAAGTATCGAAGACGATATCTAACTCGGAGCGACCATTGATAATTTTTCCTCAAGGGACAAGAGTTTTACCAACGGAAAGACCTCCATTTAAAAAAGGGGCCTCAAGAATATATCAAGAACTAAAAATGATTTGTCAACCTGTTGCCATTAATTCTGGTTATGTTTGGCCAAAAAACGGCACGAAACACAGCCACAAAACTATTACAGTTTCTATTTTAAAACAGATACCAGCTGGTCTTCAAAAAGATGAATTTATAAAACTATTGGAGAACAGTATTTATACTGAATTAAATTTATTAAACTAGCCTTTCATAGGCATTACAACAAAAATACTATCAAAGTCACCTGGATCTTTAATTAGCGCTGGAGAACCAGTGTCATTTAAAAAAAATTCTATATTTTCTCCATCAAGTTGAGAAGCTGCATCAATTAAATATCTAGAATTAAAACTGATCTCTAAGTCATGATCAAATTTTACATTTAATGTTTCTTTTCCATCACCACTATTGGTATTATTTACTGATAAATTTAAAATATCTTTTGTTAAACTAAATTTTACACCATCTTTTTTATCAAGCGAAACTGATGCAACCCTATCTACAGAATTTAAGAATAACTTTAAGTTAATTTCTAATTTTTTTTGATTATTTTTCGGAATGACTTGAATATAATTTGGAAATTTTCCATCAATTAATTTTGAAATTAAAATACTATTATTTAATTCAAATTTTATTTTAGATTTAACATTTGATATTTTGACGTCTCCATCATAATTATCAAGTAGTGAACATAGTTGGAAAATTGTTTTTTTTGGTAAAATGATTGGTTCGAAATCAACTTTTTTTTCCATTCTTATTTTTGAAATTGACATTCTATGACTATCAGTAGCAACTGCAGTAAGATAATTTTTTTCTTCAACTTCTGTTTGATGTAGATAAATACCACTCAAGTAATGTCTTGTTTCATCGTTAGAAACGGAAAATTTGCATTTATTTAGTAATTTTAAAAGTTGTTTTGATTTTAAAGAAAATTCATTTTGATCGAAGTTTTCATCTGTAAGTGGAAATTCAGAGGCGCTTATGCAATTCAAATTAAATACAGATTTTTCAGACTCTAAATGTAATTTGCTTACGTCTGTTAAATCTAAATTAATTTTTTTTCCAGAGGCAAATTTTCTAACAATATCATACATGATAGATGAAGTTGTTGTAGTTTTGCCTTCTTCTAAAACCTCAATATTATTGATTTGGTGTATAAATATCAGATCTAAGTCTGTAGCTGTTATAGTTAATTTTGAATTTTTAACGTCTAATAATATATTTGATAAAATTGGAAGAGTGCTTCTTTTTTCTATTACACCCTGACAATAATTCAAAGCTTGTTGTAAGTCTTGTTGATTTACATTAAATTTCATTTTCTCTGTTATTGTAAAGTATTTGATTTTTAAGTTTGTTAATATTATCAACCATTACTGGATCCTTATCTTTAAGTTTTTCAATAGTTTTTACGGAATGTATTATTGTTGTGTGATCTCTGTTCGAAAATTCACGACCAATTTCTGGTAATGATTTTGAGGTTAAAATTTTTGTTAAATATATAGCTGTTTGTCTAGGTCTTACTAAATATCTAGATCTTCTTGATGATAGCATTTCATTTTTGCTAATTTTAAAAAATTTACAGACTATTGTTTGAATCAAATCTATTGTTACTTTATTTTCTGGCAAATTTAATAAATCTTTTAAAACAACTTTTATTTCAGATAAATTTGGCATTTTGTTATAGATTCTTGAAAATGAAACTGTCCTGTTGATAGCACCTACTAATTCTCTAATACTAGCAGTTATTTCAGAACTAATAAAATTTTGTATATCTTTAGAAATTTTTAATTGATCCGGATATAGATTACTTAATTCCTCTATTTTTTTTTCAACAATCTTTATTCTAAGGTCATAATCAGGTTTTTGTATATCAACTACCAAACCACCGGAAAATCTTGATTTAATCCTTTCTTGTATTCTAGATAATTTATTTGGAGCTCTATCAGCCGAAACAATAATTTGTGACCCTTTATCAAGTAAGGCATTAAAGGTATGAAAAAACTCTTCTTGCATAGCTTCTTTGCCATTCATGAATTGAATATCATCAATTATTAAAACATCTGTATTTCTAAAATAATCTTTGAACTTAACCATATCATTTGCCTTTATAGATTTAACAAATTGATACATAAAACGCTCTGCTGATATAAACATAACTTTATTACTTTTTTTTAATTCAAAACCTATAGCATTTAAAAGATGTGTCTTGCCCATTCCGACTCCGCCATAAATATACAAAGGATTATAATTCGATACATTTTCTGAAACTTTTACTGATGCCTCGTATGCTAATTTATTACTTGATCCTGTTATGAAGTTTTCAAATCTTTTATTTGGATCAATTCGATTGTACTGAAGGTATGAGTCTTTTATAAAAGAAATATTTTCTTTTTCTTCTATTATCTTAAATTTCTCTTTTGTTGACTCATTCTTTAAACTTTGGTCTACAATTTTAAATTCAATTCTTATAATTTCTTTTTTATAACCTTTAATTGCTTGCAAAATTTGATCTAAATATCTCGAAGTAATCCAATCACGTATAAATCGTGTTGGAACTGATAATAAAAGATAGTTATTAAATTCCTCAACTAATTCTATTTTTTTTAACCAACTTTCATAAATATCTGTACCTAATTTATTTTTCATTTCAGACTGAATCATTTTCCAATCTAAAATTTCATTTTTTAAGTTTTTATTTGTAAAAGTGTTATTCATTTATTGAGGATACTTCAGATAGAGCTATAATAAAATTATTGCAACAAATAATTTAAAATAATCAAAAAAAAATAAAATCTAGGATTGTGTCAAAAAAAATAATTTAAATTTTCTTTGACAATAATTTTTTTTGTGTATCTTAAAATATAAAAGTTAAGATTGACGGATATATGAATGCAAAATTTACTAAGTCTAAATATTGTTAATTAGATTTTCATAAACATATATGAAGCGTATGCTTTAAGTTGAATCAACTATAGGTATAACAAATTAGATCGATGCTATTTTTTTAGTTAATCTTGATACGTTTCTTGAGGCGTTTTGTTTTTTAATAATTCCAGTTTTAGCAATCTTCATTAACTCAGAATTCAACTTAGGTAAGAATTTAAGAGCCTCAGATTTTTTTTTTGTTTCTATTAAATGGTTCATTTTTTTTAAAGCGTTCTTATACCTGCTTTTTCTTGCTTTATTCACCTCTGTTTGTTTAGAAATTCTTCTAATTCTTTTAATTGCTGATTTCGTATTCGCCATATGCGCAGGGGGTATAGCTTGAGAATTTATATTGGTCAACCAAATAATCAATTATTTTTGGCAAGTATTACAAAAAAAAGTTGACCTATTAGAAATAAATTTTTTTTTAATAACTCCTTTACATCTATTTCTTTTGCAACATAAGCCATCTCTCTGATAGACTTTTAAATCTTTTTGAAATTTTCCTTTTTTTCCAGAAGTATTTTTGAAATCTCTTATGCTCGATCCTCCTTTAAATATCGCTTTTGAAAGGATTATTTTTGAGTTAGATGCTATTTTTTTACAATCTTTTTCACTAATAGTTTTCGCTTTTTTAAAAGGATTTATTTTACTCGAAAATAAAATTTCACAAGCATATATATTTCCAATTCCAGAAACAAAATTTTGATCTAGCAGAAAGTTCTTAATAATTTTTTCTTTGTTTTTTAAATAATGAACCATATATCTATAATTAAATTTTTTGTTAAATGGTTCTGGGCCTAACTTGCTAAATTTTTTTTTTAATAAGGAGTTATTTTTGATTATTTGAAAAAAACCAAATCTTCTTGGGTCATTATAAATAATTCTTAAATTTTCAAAAATTATTTCTACGTGATTATGATTTTTTGGTAATGAAGGTGAATTATAAAAACTAGTATTTGTTAAAAAATTTTTTTTATATTTATGAACTAAATGGACAGTCCCAGACATTCCTAGATGTAATAAGCAATAACTTTTGTTCGATAAAAAAAAAATTATATATTTAGAAAACCTTCTAACTTCAATTATTTTCTTCCCTTCTAGATAATTTGAAAAATTTAAAGGAACCTTGAGCCTTAAATTTCTATTTCTAACTATGACTTTTTTTACCTTTTTTTGTTTAATCTTTTTGTCTAGTGACTGTCTAACTATTTCTACTTCTGGTAATTCTGGCATTTAATACTATATTGAAGATATAATTTATTTTTATGCAACAATATCTACAAAATAAAAAAGGACTAGTAAAAAATGTGTTTGATCAAGTCTATGATCAATATGACCTAATGAATGACTTCATGTCACTAGGTATTCATCGATTGTGGAAAAAAAATTTATTAAATTTAATGAATCCATCAACAAATCAGAAATTAATTGATGTAGGTTGCGGCACTGGAGATATAGCAAAACTTTACTTAAATTATACAAATAGTTTCTCTCAAATAACTTGTGTGGATCCTAATATAAAGATGATTGCAAAAGGTAAAGAAAAGTTAAATAAATTTAAAAACCTAAAATGGATTGTTGCGCCGGCGGAAAAACTTCCTCTTACAAAGAATTTATTTGATTTCTATACTATTAGTTTTGGTTTACGAAATACTAAAAATTTAGACAAAGCTTTGTCGGAAGCTTATCGAGTATTAAAACCAGGTGGTCGTTATTTATGTCTTGAGTTTTCAAAAATACAAAATTCTGGTTTAGATTTTATTTATAAGAATTATTCAAAACTAATACCCTCAATAGGTAAATTCGTTGTTGGCGAGAGAGAACCTTATGAATATCTCATTGAGAGTATTCAAAATTTCATGAATCAAGATGAGTTAGTTGATTTAATGAAGAAAAAAGGTTTTGAAAAATGTAACTATAGAAATTTATCAGGTGGAATTGTTTCTATTCACAGTGGATGGAAAATTTAATGTTTAAAAAATTAATAACTCTATTTAATTTAGGCAGAAAAGTTGCAAAGTCAGATATATTAAATATAGTTTCAAAATTTCAAGAACCGCCATTCGGTGTAAAGTTGCTATTTAAAATTTTATCCTTCTCCTTTTTTCCTAAAAAGGAAATAAATTTTAACAAGGATGAAGGTGAACGATTATCTAGTTCCTTAGAGTCGATGGGTACCACTTTCATAAAACTTGGACAGTTCTTAGCTACTAGACCAGATATTATTGGAGAAGAGCTTTCAAAAAAACTTGAAAATCTTCAAGATAAACTACCACCATTTTCATTGATTGAGGCAAAAGAAATTATAAAAAATGATTTAGGTGAAGAAACGTATAATGCTATTATTAATCTTAGTGATCCAGTGGCTGCAGCATCTATAGCTCAAGTACATAAAGCTCAAATCAATGACAATGGAACAATCAAAGATGTAGCTATAAAAATTTTGAGACCAAATATAAAAAAAATATTTAATGAAGAAATAGACGCTATGATGCTTTTTGCTTTTTTTGTTGAATCTTTTGTAAAAAAAACAAAAAGACTAAAGTTAGTTGAAGTAGTTTTTTTGCTGAAAGAAATTACAAATTTAGAAATGGATCTTAGATTTGAAGCTGCCGCTGCTAATGAATATGCAGAGAACACTAAAAACGACATTGGTTTTAGAGTTCCTCAAATTTATTGGAATTTTACAAGTGAGAATGTAATGACTTTAGATTGGGTTGACGGAATTTCAATTAGAGAAACAGAAGAGCTTAAAAAAAGAAATTTAAATACTGAAAAAATTGCTGAAGATATAATTCAAAATTTTTTAAGACATGCGGTCAGAGATGGATTTTTTCACGCTGATATGCACCAGGGGAATATATTTATAGATAACAATGGTCATATCGTTCCAATTGATTTTGGGATAATGGGAAGACTTGATAAAATGAGTAAACGATTTTTGGCTGAAATATTATTTGGTTTTATTCAAAGAGATTATAAAAAAGTTGCCGAAGTTCACTTAATTGCTGGTTTAGTGCCTAAAGAAGTTCCTATTGATGATTTGGCTCAAGCACTTAGGTCTATTGGTGAGCCAATTTTTGGACAAGCAGTGAAAGATATTTCTGGTGGAAAATTACTTAAGCAATTATTCGATGTTACTGAAAAATTCAATATGCAAACCCAACCACAACTTCTGATGCTACAAAAAACAATGGTTGTTGTTGAAGGAGTAGCTAGAAAATTAAATCCTAACACAAATATTTGGATAACATCAAAACCTGTTCTAGAAGATTGGTTGAAAGAAACAAAAAATCCAATGACTACAATTAATGAAACAATTCAAAATACATCTGAAGTAATTAAAAGACTACCCGAATTTCCTGAAATTATGGATAAAGCCAATCAAGCTCTAACATACCTTGCTAGTGGACAAATTCCACAAAACTCAAATTCTTATACAGCTTTGAATACCAAAAAAAATGAAATGACTACTTTTAGAAATCAATCTATTATTGGCTTATTAGTCCTTGTAATTTTTGGTCTATTAGTATTTTAATTCTGCCGATGAAAAATTTAACCAATAAAAAAATTTTATTTATTATTTGTGGTGGTATAGCAGCATATAAAAGTCTTGAAACTATTAGATTATTTAGAAAAAATAACGCAGAAGTAAAAACAATTTTAACCAAAAGTGCTAAGGAATTTGTAACCCCTTTATCGATAGCATCATTATCACAGGGTAAAGTTTATGAAGATCTCTTTAACGTGGAAAATGAAACAGAAATGGATCATATTGCTTTATCTAGATGGGCTGATGTAATAATTGTTTCTCCAACTACAGCAAATACAATTTCAAAATTAAGTCAAGGTTCATCTGAAGATTTAGCTTCAACTGTAATACTTGCCTCTAATAAACAAGTATTTTTAGTCCCTGCTATGAATGTAAGAATGTGGGAACATCAGTCAACTAAAGCTAACTTAAAAATTTTAAAAAATTATGGTTATAAATTTATTGGTCCAGTAATAGGCGACATGGCTTGTGGTGAATATGGTGAAGGAAAAATGTCTGATCCTTTAGAAATTTTTAATGAAATCAGCAATTTTCTAAATAATCAAACAAAGAATAGGAAAATCAAAGCACTAGTAACAGCTGGACCAACTAATGAATACATAGATCCTGTGCGATTTATAACTAACAAGTCAAGTGGTAAACAGGGTTACGAAATAGCAAAATCTTTGTTTAAAAGAGGTTTTGATACAACATTAATCTCTGGACCCACTAATTTAATTATTGATGAAAATATCAATCTTATAAAAGTAGAGACTGCTGAAGAAATGTTTAAGGCCACGCAACAAAACTTACCTGCAGATATAGCCATATTCTCAGCTGCAGTGGCAGATTTTAAAATTAAAAAAAAGAATCAAAATAAAATAAAAAAACAAGAAAACTTAGTAATTAACTTGGAAAAAAATATTGATATATTAAACTATGTTTCTAATCACAATTCCATGAGACCAAAATTAGTAATAGGTTTTGCTGCTGAAACTAATGAGCTAGAAAAAAATGCAATCGACAAATTGAAAAATAAAAATTGTGATTGGATTATAGCTAACGATGTGTCTAAAAAAGATAGTGGTTTTGACTCCGATTTTAATGAAGTCACTATTTACTTCAAGAATGATAAAAATAAAAAAGAGAAACTTTTATTCAAAAAAAAATCTGAAATATCTGAAGAAATTGTAGATAGAATAGTCAATCAAATTAATTAATGGTTAAAGTACTAATTAAGAAATTAAATCCAATAGTCAAAATACCTGAATATAAAACTGATGGATCCTCTGGTATGGATCTTAAAGCTTTTATAAATAAGCCTATTAACGTAAAGCCAAAAACGTCTTCTTTGGTTCCTACTGGGTTGTCTGTTGCCTTCTCAGAAGATTATGAAATTCAAATAAGACCAAGATCCGGGTTGGCTGCAAAAGAAAATATAAGTGTTTTAAATACTCCTGGAACAATCGACAGTGATTATAGAGGTGAAATAAAGATAATCATTTTTAACCATGGAAATAATGTCTTTACAATAAATAATGGAGATAGAATTGCTCAAATGGTATTAACTCCAGTTGTTAAAATGGAACTAGAAGAAACTGAAAAACTGCCAGAGTCAATCAGGGGAAAGGGTGGTTTTGGTTCTACAGGTAAATGAATTTAAAATTAAATAAGAGTCAAATTGATAGATTTTCTAGACAAATTATTTTGAAAGATATTGGTAGTTTAGGTCAAAAAAAAATAATTCAATCAAAAGTTCTAATTATAGGAATGGGTGGTTTAGGCTGTCCTGTTGCAGAATTTTTGACAAGGGCAGGTGTTGGATGCTTAGGAATTATTGACTCTGATAAAGTTGATTTATCAAACATTCATCGACAAACCCTATACAATATTAACGATTTAAAAAAATCAAAGGTTAAAGCTGCTTTTAAAAAGTTAAAAAAAATAAATCCTAAAACAAAAGTGTTTTGTTATGATATTAGATTAAGTAAGAGTAATTTTGGAAAAATTATTAATCAATATGATTATATAGTTGATGGATCAGATAATTTTAAAACTAAACTTTTGATAAATGATTTTTGTATTAAATCTAAAAAATTTCTATTTACTGCAGCAATAAGTAAATTTGATGGGCACATATTTACATTTAATTTCAAAAATAAGAAAAATCCATGTTTAAGATGTTTTTTTCAAGAAGATGAGATTTCAGATCAGATATTAAACTGTGAATATGAAGGAATATTAGGAACAGTAGCAGGCATCATTGGTACTATACAGGCAAATGAAGTTTTGAAGAAAATTTTAAATATAGGAAAAAACTTAGATGGCTCCATATTAATTTTGGACTTGCTAAATTTAAATTTTAGGAAAGTTAAAATAAAAAAACGAAAAATATGCTTATGCAAATAAATTTAAGATTATTAATATTTATTGTTTTTTGTTTTTTTTTCTCAACATTGACTAGTGCTGAGAATCTTTTTTTATCATTAAAAAAAGACAGAGTTAATGTTAGATATGGTCCAAGCTTTGAGTCACCTGTAAAATTTGTCTACAAAAAAATCAATTTGCCAATTAAACAAATTGATAAAAAAGAAAATTGGAGAAGAATTATTGATTTTAAGAATAATGGTGGCTGGATACACAGATCTCAATTAAAACCAATAAACTCAATTATTCCTCTTAAAGATAAAATTTTATTTGAAAAACCATCTGATTTTTCAAAACCTTTAGCAAAGATTAAAAAAGGCAGGGTTTTAGTTATTCAAAAATGTAACTTGGATTGGTGCAAAATTAAGTCCCAAAAATTTAAAGGTTGGGTAAAAATTGATAATATTTGGGGTACAATTAATTAAAATCTGTTGATAAAGATTTTATAGTTGTATCAGCTAATTTTGTCGTATGAGAATATTCATTATGATCTATACCAATCTCAACACTTATTGAACCAGACTTAAATTTCTTTATTTGTTCGTCGTTAAATTTAAAATGAATAAATTGAACAGATGATGCTTTGCCATTTGCAGATGTTCTATCAACATCCTTCTCTGGAATAGCTTTCACTATTTCATTGTCTAATTTCATAAAAACTTTCTCCTCAATTCCACCAACTTTTCCCAAAAATGCAGATCTTGATACTGGATTGTCTATTTCAAACATAAGAGTGGCAACTAATTCTTGTCCTTTTGGTACAAGAGGATTGTAAGCTGTTAGCTCATCTGTCAATTGTTCATCTCCACCCTTTTCTATATAAAGCATCTCTTGAACTTGAGCTAACATTGTCTCAAAACTTTCAAAATAAAATGTTGCGTATGGTCCCAACGAAATTCTTCTATTTTTCTTAAACTCGACAATATTCTTTCTAAGTTCTCGTCTTCGTTGAGTATAAACATCTAGAGGTAAAATATCATTTTTTTGAATTAGTTTTTTTTCTTTTGGCATAATTATAATCTATAACTTTTTGCAATTAATTCGATAGGATGTACTGCCTCATCATTTGAAATATTTGTATCAGCCTCTAACTGTTTTAAATGTTTACCTGCTAGAGGACAATCTGATGCCATATATTTATTGTTTTTAGTTTTTATTTGTCTTGCTGTTGGTCTTCCAACTTTTCTGGCCAAATCATGTGTTTCTTTCATAACACCAAATGTTCCACCATGACCAGCACATCTTTCAACAACATCTATCTTTGCATTTGGTATTAATTTCAACATATCTCTAGCCTTAATGCCCATATTTTGAGCTCTAGCGTGACAAGCATGATGAACTGTAACGCCACCGTCTATTTCCTTCAAACCTTCAGCTAAACCTTCGTTTTTTGATATATCGACTATATATTCATCAATATCCATAACGTTTGTTGATAATTTTTTAACATTTTCATTATTTGGTAATAATAACGGCCATTCAAATTTTAACATGAGGCCACAACTTGCTGTGAGAGTAATTACCTTGTATCCCTTATCAACCCATTTAAGTAAATCATTAGAAATCTTTTTTGCTTGTTCGACAACTTTTGGAAGATCTGCTTGTTCTAAGAATGGCATACCACAACATCCAGGGTAAGCTTCCTGAACCTCAACACCATTCTTTTTTAAAACTTTTAATGCTGCGACACCTGTATTCTTTTTATTAAAGTTTACAAAACAAGTAGTATAAATTACTACCTTTCTATCTTTGTTCTGAGTTTCAAAATTTATTTTATCTTTATTTTTTTTAAAAAAATTTGAAAAAGTTTCTGAGTTATATTTTGGAAGTTGAACCCTTTTATCAATTCCAGCAATAACTTCTAAAATTTTTCTTATAAATTTGTTTTTAATATTAGATGCCCAATTTATTAATTTTGAAAACATGACACCAATTTTCGCATTTCTATCTATTTGAGCTAATTGTGAAGGTACTCTTGTTAATTTTCCTAATTTCTTTTGAGCCGTTCTGTATCTCAACATCAAGTGGGGGAAATCCAAATCAAAATCATGTGGGGGTACATACGGGCATTTAGTCATAAAACACATGTCACACAAAGTGCACGCATCTACAACGGGCCCAAATTGATCACTATTTAAACTTTCAACATCCTCATTTTTAGACTCATCAATCATGTCAAATAATTTAGGAAATGAATCACAAAGATTGAAACATCTTCTACAACCGTGGCAAATATCAAAAACTCTTCTCATTTCAGCATCTAATTTTTCAGGATTTAAAAAATCAGGATGCTCAAAATCAATAGGATGTCTTATAGGTGCTTCTGTACTTCCTTCTTTACTCATAAGATAAAATTTGAAATTTGAATTTTTATTGGGCAGTGAACCTGCCCAATAAATAGTATTGTTTAGCTAATAGATTCTAAAGTTTTTTGGAATTTACCAGCGTGAGATTTTTCAGCTTTTGCTAATGTTTCAAACCAATCAGCAATTTCTTCAAAGCCCTCTTCTCTAGCAGTCTTTGCCATACCAGGATACATGTCTGTGTACTCATGCGTTTCACCTTGTACTGCTGATGCTAAATTAGCTTTAGTTTCACCAATTGGTAAACCAGTAGCTGGATCACCAACTTCTTCTAAATACTCGAGGTGACCATGAGCGTGGCCTGTTTCACCCTCTGCTGTTGATCTAAACACTGATGCAACATCATTGTATCCTTCAATGTCTGCTTTTTGAGCGAAATAAAGATATCTTCTGTTTGCTTGGCTTTCTCCAGCAAATGCTGCTTCTAGATTTTCTTTTGTTTTTGTTCCTTTTAACGACATTCTTATCTCCTTATGTAATTAATTTAATTAGTATATAATTGTTCTAAACTATATGTCAACAGTTTAGAATTGTTATAATATATGTTGTAAGTTATTGAAATTACTATATTAATTTTGATTTTGATTATCACTCGCAACTTTAATCAAAACTTCAACTGATTTAATTTTTTTTTCAGTAATATTTTTTTTGATTTTTATTTCTTCAATATCCTCGTTGTTACAATCGATTAATTGATTTGTATCTTCGTCAAAAAAATGGTGGTGATTAGTGATATTTGTATCAAAGTAACTTTTATCACTATTAATTGAAATTTCTTTTAAATATCCCTTGTCCTTAAAGGCATGAACAGTATTATAAACCGTAGCTAGAGATATTTTTTCATTAAGTTGATCAGAAATATTTTTTGCAAGATCATTGATAGTAAAGTGAAAAGTTTTTTCTCTATTAAATAAAACCTCACAAATTTTAAGCCTTTGTTTTGTGGGTCTTAACCCTGATGATCTTAATTTGTCAATAAATTCACTGTTTTTAAGCATTCTTTTTTATAATTATTCTAAACTATATGTATATTATAATTTAATAAAATCAAGTATTAAGGGTGTTCAATTTTATGAAAAAAAACTCCTATTCATACGATGAGCTAATCAACTGCGGAAATGGAGCCCTTTTTGGCCCAGG
>Ga0315315_10000643_pt1 | contig 29894 bp, 27 predicted proteins | sample M140m3416metaG_FD_203699 | JGI IMG/M metagenome (GOLD analysis project Ga0315315, IMG submission 203699) | Ammonia-oxidizing marine archaeal communities from Monterey Bay, California, United States - M1 40m 3416 | ecosystem: Environmental > Aquatic > Marine > Intertidal zone | place: USA... | reverse complement strand
ACACAGAAGCTACAGCTCCGATGACAGCCGCGCTCGCCCTCTATCAAGAACATATCGGAGAGCTCTGCATCCGGTGCCAAGATGGGCGCGAAGGCAGGCAGCATATCATCGGACGCCTTGGCGACGGCAGGAAGCCGCTCCCCATGAAGCGCTGGAACATAGCCGCCATCGAGGGCTGCGATCTCATCCAGCCAGGCATCGCCATCGGTGTGAAGCGCCGCCTCAAAGGCGGGCACCACGACGTCCTCAGCTTCTCCCATCAGCATCGCATCCACAAAGGGTGCCGCAGGCAGCGGGTTCGAGAAGGTGAGCGGCCCGCCCAACACAATTCGGGGGTGGCGATGGGTTCTGTCCCGCCTCAGCGGTGGAATTCCTGCCAGCTCGAGCGCCGTGATGAGGCCGTCGAGCTCGAGTTCATAGGCCAAGCTCACACCGATTACCGGAAAATGCGCCACGGGGCGCTCTGTCTCGTAGGTATGAAGCGGAACCTTGGACTCCCGCCAGGCCTCAGGATCATCAGGAGTGAAGGCTCGCTCCACCTGAAGTCCAGCCTCACGGAGGATCTTGATGATCCACTGAAAACCCACTGAGCTCATTCCTGCTCGATAGGGACTCGGGTAGAGCATGGCAACGGGCGAGCCCCCTTGGGCGAAGTCATTGCCCCTTTCGGCAGCCATTCGCTTGCGGATCTGCGCGCGCTGATCGTGTCCCTTAGCCATGGGTCGAGACTACCGCCGTTGGGGCTCCTGCGCGAGGCTTTGGGACCTTCTCTTGTCGATTTGGCTAAACTCCGCAGTAATGAACACGCTGAAGACAAGCCTGATCGCAGCGATCTGCGCCCTGCAATTGTTCTCTCCCGAAGTCTCGGCCCAAGAAGAGGTGGGCGGGCAAATAAGCCAAGTGACGGACAGTGCTCCTGCCGATCCTGTGGCACGACGGGTGGCCGAATTCACCGAGAGAACACGACAAATGATGGCCGGAGAGACCGACCGACGTCGTGAAGTCATCGCACGACAAACAGCACGACAGACAGAACTGGACTCGCTCCAGGCCCAGCTGACGGTGGCCTTATCTATGCCTCCAGCCTCAGCTGAACGGACAGAGCAGATAGACCAGACCTATGCGAGCACGCGAAACCTCGTAGACCGAATACGCGACGATCGAATTCAGGCCGTAAATGCTCACCAGGTGGCACAGCAAGATCGTGACGCGGCCCATACCGCTGCAGCAGAAATCGGGATCAACCCCGCACCAAGCCTCGCCCAAGCGGTCGCAGCCTTTCGGGCAGCACACGACTCTCGGGTTGCTGCAGTGCAGGATGAGATCGACGGTGCATCGATGAACCTCGCGAGCGCGCGTTCGCTGCGCCGACAGTCTGGCGGCTACGCCTCCAGCAGTGCGCGACTCCAGGCCAAGAATACACAGCTCAGGGACATCAAGTCCGAGCTCGCTTCAATACCGCTCGATGTGGACTCTGCAGTAAGAAGATCTCTCGAGACCTGGTGGAAAGCACCTGCAAGCGTCAACCAAGTTCAGGCTCTCGGCGGACTGTTCCTGGGGCTCATGGAGCTGGCACTCCTGCTCGTGGGCAGCATCTGGATACACGGGCGGATGCTGCCATGGATGCGCAAGCTCATGGACTACCTCGAGCCTGAGGGTGACGGTGGATCATGGGATGGCGGCGAGCGCTTTCCCCGCTGGATCGTCGCGGGAGACCTGAGAGCCCTCTCCCCAACCGCGGCAAGAGTCTCTCAAGATCTGATCGTCGGCGGAGTGGCTCTCTCTGTAATGCTCTGGCTCCGCGAGCCCGTCCCGCTGTTGTCTTGGGTCGCCCTCGTCTTTGCGGCGGGCGCAGGCGTTCGCCTCGGTCAGGGAGCCATTGAGCTTGCGCTGATCACACCCACTGAGACCCGCCCCGCGCTTCGCGTGACCGAGCAACATGTTCGCGATGCCCTGCTCTGGTTTGCAGCAGTATTTGGGATGCTCTTGGCCATCGAGATCTCGCTACAGAACCTGCTCGTCGAGGTCCTCGGCGCCGATCAGCTGGGTGCTCTCTTTGGTGAAGCCATCGCCATGGTCGGCATCCTGTTGCTCTTCATCGGTCTGTATCGCTGGGGCAGCGTATTGAGGTCTCGAGTAGCAGCTGGGGGAGCCGAAGGTACCATCGCTGCATGGGTCGTGGGCTCCGACACAACACCGCTGTATAGAGCGATCGGCGCGGCTGTAGGGCTCTGTCTCCTGGTGCTCAGGGTCTTCAGTTCCTTTCTTCACGGGCTCATTGAGAGCCGAGCGGGTCTATCCTGGCTGGGCGCAGCGCTCGCCAGACGGCAGCTCCGTGGTGACAGCTCCGCATCGGGTCCGCCTCTCCCCTTGGGAACCAGAAATCTGATCGGAAAGGGCGCTCTCCGCGGGCTTCATATGGACGAAGAGCGGAACCAAATTTCGCAGATCTACACAGCCTGGAAGACCGATCCTCGGCGTGGCTTGATCGCAGTGACTGGAGATCGAGGCTCAGGCAAAGCGACACTGCTCGAACAGCTCTCGACGCACCTCGATGGGGATGCCATCCACGCCACAACGCCCATCGGTCACACAGACGAGGCCAGCGCCTTGGGCTGGCTTATCCGCGCGACAGAGATTGAGGCCAGCCCAAACACCGAGTCTGTAATCCAGGCCCTGTTGGCGAGACCTCGGTCGATATTTATCCTCTCGAGCATGCATCGCTTGTTCCTCCGAGCGGTCGAACACTATGAGGGACTCGATGCCGTCTTAGACGTCATGCAGGCCACTGCAAAGCGGCACTTCTGGGTGGCCTCCTTCCATGGACCCGCGTGGACCTTCCTTGCCAGTATGAATCATGTCGGCAATGTCGGGATCTTTCCCCATCGCGTTCACCTCGGGCCGACCTCTCCAGCTGACATGTCTGCCTGGCTCCATGCACAGACAAGGGCTGCAGGCTTCAAGCCGCGCTTCGATGAATTGATCCAGCGAGAAACCACAGGTCCCGATCGTGCTCGAATGCTCGAGAGAACAGAGCGGGCCTTCTGGCGCTTGATGGTCGAGGCCAGCCAAGGCAATCCCACAGTGGCCGCCAGACTCTGGGTTGATGGGCTTCGTGCGACTGAGACCGATCGTGTCCTCAGCGTTGGCATTCCACGTGCCCACGACAGCAGTGAGCTCGACGGCCTCTCCGACAACGAATTCTTCACCCTGACTGCGATCATTCTTCATGAGGATGTGAGCGTGTCTGACCTCGCAGTGGTCCTCAATCTTACCGAGTCTCGTGTCCGCGCCACCTGTCGTGGCCTCGAGCAACTCACCTTGATCACCGAGACGGACTCCGGCCGCTACAAGGTCCGACTCAACTGGCTACCCGCCGTCGAGCGTCATCTTCGCCGTCGCAGCTTTCTTCACAAGGGCTAACGCATGGATGCACCCACAAATCTTCTCGAATTCGTTGTCTGGGACAGGCTTCCTTTTGCCCTAATGGTGATTGCCGTGGCCTTTGTCGGCGGCCGAATTGCAGCGAAGTCTCTGGACGCACTCGGCGAGCGCATCAACGAGCGAAGACTGCTGCTCAAGCAGGTCAGCGCAGTCACGCGCTTTGTGGTCTTGATCATCGCCACCGTAATGGTGGCCAGTTCGCTCTTTTCTTTCTCCTCTGAGGCACTTCTGGCCGTCAGCGGGTCTATCGCTGTCGCACTCGGCTTCGCGTTTAAGGACCTGCTTGCATCCCTCATGGCCGGGCTCATCCTCCTCTTTGATCGTCCATTCCAGGTCGGAGACCGCATCTCATTCGGTGACATCTACGGCGAAGTCGTTGAGATCGGACTCAGGGCTGTGCGGGTTCAGACTCTGGACGACAACCTCGTGTCGATACCCAACCATCGGTTCTTGAACGACACCGTGTCTTCTGCCAACTCAGGCTCGCTTCATCAAATGTGTGTCTTCCCGTTCTGGATCGGCTGCAACGAAGACATCGCTATGGCCAAGCGCATCGTCTACGAGGCCACAGCCTCCAGTCGCTATGTGTTCGTCGACCAACCCATCACTGTCAGCGTGAGAGAGGGGCCGGTACCGAATGGCGCTGAGCGCTTCGCTGTGGAGCTGAAGGTCAAGGCATACGTGTTCGACGGCCGGTACGAGACTGCTTTTGGTACCGATGTCACCGAGCGGGTCAAGTCTGCCTTCGCGCGCAGGTCGATCAGAACCGCTGGCGAGCTGGAGTGGCGAGCGGACGCGACCGGCTGAGCCGCGACCGGCTGAGATCAGCCCTTGGTGTTCTCAAATGACTGCATGAAGTCCACGAGCGCATCCACTGACTCTGGCTCGCACGCATTGTAGATGCTCGCACGCAGTCCGCCCACCGAGCGATGCCCCTTGAGGCCTTTGAGGCCTGCCGCATCCGCTTCAGCCACAAACATCGTGTCCAACTCCGGGCTCGGCGATCGGAAGGTCACGTTCATTCTCGAGCGATTCTCGACCACTGCGTGCCCACTCCAGAACCCAGTCCGATCAATCTCACCATACAGAGCATCGGCCTTGGCTTGATTACGGGCACCCATCGGGCCCAGTCCACCCATGTCTTCAATCCAAGCCAAGACGCGCTCGAGAGCGTAGATCCCGAAGGTATTGGGCGTGTTGAAGAGTCCACGCTTCTCGACCTGGAGCTTGTAGTCGAGCATGGGGTTGAGTCCACCAGGAGACTTCTCAAGCGCCCAAGGGCTGAGAATGACCGCCGTGACTCCCGAGGGTCCGAGGTTCTTCTGGGCTCCAGCGTAGATGAGGCCGTGAGCGCTCACATCCACTGCGCGACTGCAGATATCCGAGCTCATGTCCGCGACCAGGGGAACGCTTCCAGAATCTGGATGTGTCTCAAACTGAGTCCCATAGATGGTGTTGTTCGTGGTGTAGGCCAAATAGGCTGCGTCACTGTCTACAGCCACAGCGCTCGGAAGACGATCAAAGCGGGTCTCAGCCCCATCCCAGGCCGCTCGGCCAGCACGAACTCTCTCGGCTTCCTTCAGTGCCTTCTGACACCACACACCTGTGACCACAAAGTCGGCGGCCTCACCGTCTCCAATCAAATTCATAGCCGTCATCAAGAATTGAAGACTGGCTCCCCCTTGGAGAAAGAGGACCCTGTAGTCATCAGGAATTCCCATGACTCGACGGAGACGTGCCTCAGCAGACCGATGCACCGCGTCAAAAGTAGGTGACCGGTGCGAGAGCTCCATCAGGCCGAGCCCTGAGTCATGAAAGTCAGGCAATGCCGCAGCAAGCTGTTCGATGACGCTCAGGGGAAGGACCGCGGGTCCTGCAGAAAAATTATGTGCTCGGCTCATGCTTCCTCCATCGCGACAACATCGACCGCGAAGATGGCAGGGTTGGATTCAATCTCGATCAGCAGGTCTGGGCTCGGGGCTGCATGGACCTGAATGTGAGCGCAGGCGGCATGCGCACCCTGAAACACAATGTTCTGCATCTCCTGCACATTGATGTCTCCCTTGCGAAGCGCAGTCAGAACGCTCGCCAGCACCCCGACCTCATCGCGATGGCGCACCACAAGCAGGTGAGTTGCATGCAGTGTACTCGCCAAGTTGACGCAGTTCGGTACAGACCCTGTGTCCTTCCATGCTGTGACAATACGCACGACCTCATCACCGACCGCCTCTGAGGCCTGCTCTGTGCTGGCGCCGATGTGATGGGTGCCGTAGACGCCATCGAGTGACGCCAGATCTGTAGACCAGGCTCCATCCGAGCCCGGCTCGTCACAGAACACATCGAGCCCAGCCTTCACGCCCTTCGACTGAATGACATCCGCCAGTGCAGCCTCGTCCACCACCGGGCCGCGGGAAGTATTGATGAAGATGGCACCTGGACGCATCGCCCCCAGGACCTCACCAGAGACCAGCCCCTTGGTGTGCTCATTGAGGGCAATGTGGACGCTGAGGACATCTGCACGCTCGGCCACCTCGACCGCGCTGTTCAGGGACTCTACGCCGAGAAACTGTGCCCGATCAGGGGTGAGCGAGATGTCCCAAGCAACGACCTTCATGTCGAAAGCCTGTGCACGTCGCGCAACCTCAGAGCCGATATTTCCCATTCCAATGAGACCGAGGGTCCTCCCCTTGAGTCCGCGGGTGCCCTTCGCGAATACACCTTTGCGCCACTGACCATCCCGTAAGGTCGCGACATTGTCCGCGATACGTCGGTCTGCATTGAGGATGTGACCAAGCGCAAGCTCCGCCACTGCTGCTGCGTTCTTTCCTGGACAGTTCGCGACATAGATTCCGCGTGAACTCGCTGCACCGACCGCTATCGTATTGACTCCCGCTCCAGCACGCACCACGACACTCAGTGAGCGCGCAGCCGCGAGATGGTCGGCAGTCACACGGGTCGAACGTACCACCAAGACTGCTGGATCTTGCTCGGCAAGTGCAGCCTCAAGATCAGCCCCAGAGAGGCCTGGATCCTGGAATACCGAGCAACCGAGCGCCTCGAGCGCCGGCCTCACCACAGGGGCCATCTTGTCTGCTATCAATACCTTCATCGTCTGCCTTTGAGGGCCAAGAAAAGCAATCTGATCTCGTAAGGGATCCGCCCAGCCTCGAACTCATGCATAATGCGGATGTATCTCGGGCTCATGGTCACGAGAGCCCTTTCCTCAATCTGCCCGATCAATGGCCCCCTAAGGAGAACTCATGGCACGCATTCTTGCTGTCGACGACGATCCACTTGTGCGCCGCTGCATCTCACGAATCCTGGTCAATGCAGGACACGAGGTTGTGCCCGCTGGACACGGAGCCGATGCGCTACAGATAGCCTCAGACAGGGCCTTTGATGTGGCACTGGTCGACTACCACCTCCCCTTCATCGATGGCCTCGAAGTCCTCCAGCGACTGCGGGAAGTCCAGCCTGGATGCCTCCGTATCTTGGTGACTGGAGCCCTCGACCTCCCCATGATCATGGATGCCGTGAACCGCGGTGAGGTCATGCGTGTCGTCGAGAAGCCCTTCGAGTCTGCAGGACTGGTCGGTGCCGTCGAAGACGCAATGACAGCCCGTCGGCGCATGATGGAGGTCTATAGAGTTCAGGAGCAGGCAGCCTCAGACCACGAAAAGGACATGCTCCTTGAGTGTCTCGAGAACGGCCACCTCAGGCTCGCCCTCCAGCCTATCGTCAGCGGAAAGGACACATCAATTCACGCCTTTGAGTGTCTACTCCGGTCGACACACAGCGTGCTGGACGGTCCGCTATCTGTCATCCGAGCAGCAGAGCGACACCAGATGCTCCCTCAGCTCGGCCAGGCCGTCAGTCGACATGCTGCAGAGTGGATGGGCAAGCTGCCTGAGAACATCAAGCTGTTCATGAACCTCCACCCTGATGAGCTGGCCGACCCTGATGGGATGTGCAAGAGCCTGGAGCCCCTGGTGCCGTGGGCAGAGCGTGTGGTACTCGAGATTACAGAGCGCAGCCGCCTGCAAGGTATCGAGGCATGGGACGAGAGCGTTGAGCGGGTGACCGCCATGGGCTTCTCTATCGCCGTTGATGACCTGGGCGCTGGCTACAGCTCCCTGAGCGTGCTCGCCGAGCTACAGCCGAGCTTCATCAAGGTCGACATGAGCATCGTGCGCGGAATCGACTGCGATCCCAGAAAGCAGAGACTCGTAGATCTGCTGTGCCGCTTCGCTGATGCCACAGAGGCCTGCTTGATCGCTGAGGGCGTGGAGACCGAAGAGGAAGAGGCTGCACTGAGAGTCTGCGGCGCTCACCTGCTCCAGGGCTATCTCTTCGGGAAGCCCTCTACAGAGCTTCCCGCAGGACTCATAACCTCCACAGCCTCGGCCTAAGGGACAACGACTTGGCACGAATATTGGTCGTGGATGATGACGAGGGCGTGCTTCGCTCAGTCGAGCGTGTGCTGCAGAGTGCCGGACATCAGGTCCTCACGCAGTCTCGCGGAGACACCTGTCTCGACTATGCAGCATCTCAGCCCTTCGATGTGGCCCTTGTCGACTACAAGCTTCCGCAGATGGATGGACTCGAGGTCCTGCAGCGGCTCCGTGAAATTCAGCCTCGCTGCGTCCGCATGCTGATGACCGGTGAGCTTGTGCTTCCCCTGGTCGTCACGGCAGTGAATGTGGGCAAGGTCTCACGTGTGATCGAGAAACCTTTTGATGCAAACACACTGGTTGAGACCGTGAGTGAAGCGCTGGCCAATCACCAACGCCTCACATCCATGCTCCAGAACCAGCGGGGAGAGGGATCGGCTCAAGAGCGCCGCCAGCTCACAGATGTGATCGGTGGTAGCGGCCTGCGCCTCGCCATTCAGCCCATCATTCGTGCATCAACTCAAACCACCTTCGGCTACGAAGTGCTGCTGAGATCAAGCCACCCCACCCTGAATGGGCCGGGTCCAGTCCTCGCAGCTGCAGAGCGCCACGGCATGCTGAGAGAGCTCGGCTCTGTCGTTGTCGCCAGGGCCGCAGAGTGGCTGATGCAGTTGCCTGATTCTGCGCGAATATTCATGAACCTCCATCCGCAAGAGCTGGTCGATGCGACAGCACTCAGCACACGAATGGAGGTCCTCCAGCTGTGGTCCGACCGCGTCGTCCTCGAGATCACTGAGCGATCAGAGGTTGGTGCCAACTTCTCTTGGGAGGGTGCCCTGGAGCGAGTCAAGGAGATGGGATTCCAGATAGCCATCGACGACCTGGGCTCAGGCTATGCAGCACTGTCGATGCTTGCCGAGCTCCAGCCACACTTCATGAAGGTCGACATGAGCATTGTTCGCAATGTTCATGAGGACGACCACAAGCGACGCCTGGTAGATCTTCTCTGTAGCTTTGCTGACGCCACAGGATCTGAAGTTGTGGCCGAGGGTGTCGAGACCGAAGCCGAAGCAGAGGCCCTAAGAGAGGCCGGCGTCGACCTCATGCAGGGCTTTCTCTACGGTGAACCCCTGCTGAATCTCAGCACCTGATCCACCCGCGCATCCCGTTCGGGATAATTGGCCGCGATGCCTCAAGTCTATGCCGGATCAGTTGCCTACCCGAGTGGGACACCGCACCCGGTGTTGACCATTGGAAACTTCGATGGACTCCACCACGGACACAGGCACCTGATCTCCGCACTTGTGACCAAGGCGAGGGCCCTCGGGGCACCTGCTGCAGTCTACACATTCGATCCACCACCACGGGTTGTCCTCTCACCTGACGCTCACGCACCTCGAATTCAGAGCTGGCCTGACAAGGTGAGAATCCTCGGTGAGCTTGGCGTCGATCAGGTGGTCGTCGAACGCTTCACTCGTGCCTTTGCGCAGCATCCGCCCAGCTGGTTCCTCGATGAGGTGATCGGAAAACGCATACAGCCCTCATCCGTCGTGGTCGGCTACGACTTTCGGTTTGGACGTAACCGTGGTGGGGATGTCGAGACCCTGAGGGCTGCATTTCCAGATCTCAGCATTACCCAGGTTGAGGCACTCCAGATTGAAGGTGAGACGGTGAGCTCGAGTCGGATCCGCGCCCTCGTGAGCGAGGGCAATGTGACCGAGGCCGCCAGACTGCTCGGCTGTCCACACAGAATACGGGGAACCGTGATCGCAGGAGACAGTCGAGGCAGGACCATCGGCTTCCCGACCGCCAACCTGCAGACGGATGCCAGACTCACGCCCGCCCGTGGCGTGTACGCTGTTCGTGCCCGTGCAGAGCGAGGTTCATGGCACCCGGCTGTGGCAAACCTAGGCACTCGGCCCACATTTGATGGCTCAGGCTTTCTCATTGAAGTCCACCTGCTCGACTTCTCTGGTGACCTGTATGGCGCTGAGCTCGAGGTCGACTTCATCGGGCGGCTCCGCGGCGAGCATACATTTGATGGACCCGAAGCGCTGATAGCGCAGATCACTCGCGATGTTGATGCGGCACGAGGGATTCTTCAATCGTGAGACAGCAGCCCATCAGCGGACACACCCGAGTCTTCGGGCTCGTTGGACACCCGGTTCGGCACTCTCTCTCTCCAGCGATGTACAACACACTCTTTGACCGCTTCGATATCGACGCTGTCTACCTGGCATTCGATGTACGGCCCGACCAGGCTGAGAAGGTGGCAGACTTTATTCGGGTGATGGGTCTCGATGGCGTCAACCTCACGGTTCCCTTCAAGGAGACCGTGCTGCCATACATCGACAATACGACTGCCGCAGCCAGCGAGGCGGGTGCCGTCAACGTTGTGACCCACATCGACAATACCCTCACCGGCTACAACACAGACGGCGAGGGCTTTGTCCGAAGCCTAGCAGAGGAAGGAGGCCCAGACCCCACAGGTCTGCACGCAGTCGTCCTGGGTGCCGGTGGGGCTGCAAGAGCGGTCGCATCCGGGCTGCTCGATCGCGGTGCTCAGCGAATCACCATCCTCAACCGCAGCCCAGACCGGGCTCAGCAAGCTGCCGAGGCCATCACTCGCGGATTTCCAACCGCAGATATAGACACAGCAGCACTGACCGCCGCGAGCTTCTCCCGCCTTGCACCCAGCGCACGGCTGGTCGTGAATTGCACCAGCGGGCCTGCAGCAGGACTCATCTCCACATTTACACCAGCCGACCTGCCAGCCGATGCCTCATGGGTCGACATCAACTACTGGATGGATGATCCCCCTGCAGAGGACAAGTGTAGGCAGGCAGGCATTCGCTTTCATGACGGACTCGGCATGCTCGCTCACCAGGGCGCACTCGCCTTCGAATTGTTCACTGGATACCCGGTCACTGGTGGCGAGCTGAGACAATTCTTAGCGGAGCAAGAATGAAGCCTGTCCTCCTCGTGGTCGAGCCAAAGGCACATCGACGCCTCAAGCTGGTGGCAGGACTCAGAGATGACTTTCAGGTAGAGCCGCTGCTGACCCTCGATGCTGCCCTCAGGCAGGTCCGCAGCATGCGCCCTGGTGTCGTGCTCATCGGCATCGGGCGCAGACCTGAGCCTGGCCTTCGCTTGTGTCGACAGATCAAGACTGATGCCGGTATCAAGGCGCGTGTTGGGTTGATAGACTGGGCCTCAAGACTGACGGACCCAAGCGAGGCGCTCGATGCCTCCAGCGCAGACGGTATCTTCAGGGGAGAACCCAAAGATACTGAGGCCGCGGCGTTTGCGACAGCGCTCAACCCTGATGCGCCACCCATTCATGGCACACCAAAGCCCAGAGGGTTGCGGCGCTTGTTCTCTTAGCGGACGCGCCTATTTCTGGGTGATGTGGAACTCAACTCGGCGGTTATTTGCTCGGCCTGAGCGGGTCCGGTTGGTATCAATCGGCTTGTCTTCACCGAAGCCCTTCGAGGTCAAGCGGCTCTCGTCAACACCCTGGCCAATCATGTACTTACGTACTGATGTCGCACGACGATCACTCAATTTCTGGTTCGAGCTCGACCCGCCCTGAGAGTCCGTGTGGCCCTCAATCCGTACATGAATCTTTGGATAGTCCGCGAGGACTGCCACCACGGCATTGAGGATGCCGTAGCTCACCTTCTTGATGGAAGAACGCCCTGTATCAAAGAGAACCTTCTCGCTGATGACAATCTGATCTCGAGCGATATCGACGCCGCTGGGGCCACTGTCTGGGCAGCCATCTGTGTCGAGATACCCGTTCATGGTCTCAGGCTCATTCGGGCAGCCATCATCCACATCAAGGATGCCATCACCATCATTGTCGAGGTCAGGGCAGCCGTCCTCATCCTGGAAATCGTCTCGGTCCTCAGGCTCATCCGGGCAGAGGTCCTTGCTGTCCTCAATGAGGTCTTCGTCTCGGTCAAAGTCTGGGCAACCATCCTCATCGAGGTGGCCATCATAGTCCTCAGGCTCATCCGGACACTTGTCTTCGTGATCCCAGATCGCATCCTTATCGCGATCCTTGGGTCGGCAAGCGTCCGCCTTTGTCAGCGCCTCCGCTGCGGCCTGTCGAGCAATGTCCATGTGCTCCGTGGCGCGACGAGCATCCCCCTGCTCAAACTCTATAGACACGAAGTCTGCATGAGAAATAGCGAGGGCGGACTCTCGAGGAGCGCACTCCTGTGCCCACTTGTCCTTAGACATGTCTTCAATCTGTACCTTGAGCGCAGCATGCTCAGCGGGAAGCTTCGCCGCCTGAATACAACCACCCAAGCCAAGCATCAGGAACCAGAGCTTCACTACCATACTCCGGGAATTGGAGAGGCACTCGGGGTCGCTTCGGTCGCTGGAGCATCCGGGGCATCCTCGAGCTGCTCGGTTCCCCACTTGGAGTCTGCGGGTGCCAACTTTGCTGTTTGTATTGCCTGATCGGCCCAGGTTGTGGCCTTGGCCATCAGTGCCTCGGCGGCCTCATAGTCGGACCGTCCCCACTCATCTCGCGCCTTCTTCATGTACTCATCTGCCATGGTCCACGCATAGACTGCATGCAGCTCTGCATCAGCAGCCCGTGCGGCCTGAACCTTCTTTTCCGCCTTAGCCAAGTCGAGGGTCGACTTGCTGGCAGCGTAGCAGCCCGTGAGCAGCAGCAAGGCTGCAAAGACTGGTATCCGGTACATAATCTGGCTCCTGCTCATGACCCTAATCCGGGACCGCCTCGAGCAGTGATCAACGCATGGGACTGAACCACTGTCAAGGAGTCTCCTCTGGCTGAGCAGGCGGCGGCGACGGCTGAGGCGGCGCTGAGCCCGGCTGACCCTGACCTGGCATGGGTGGCATCTCCGGCTGAAGCGTGGGCAATTCGATGTCTCCGAGCGATGTCCGCCAGGGGTTGAGGTCGAAGACCGCCATCATCATTCTGCGGGGGATCTGATCTAAAGGAACGCTGACATCCTTCCCGGCCATGGGGATCCATGCCGGCGCAACATCACGGGTGAGGTGGGTGTCTTCCGCTATACCGAGCCCGTGCTCATACATCTCAACAGGCTCGAGGTCGAGCCGCTCTCCGATGCGACGGAGCGCATCTCTGTACAGCACACCTCCCTCATGAGGATCCAGCAAATAGTAGCCCCGTTCGTGCACCAGGAGCCAGCGATACGAGCCACCCTCCATCAACATCGCAAGGTCGAGGTCGTCGACCAATCCGAGATCGGCCTCCAGAGGCTCACGAGACAGCACCAAGAACTGTTCTTCAAGTGCCCCATGCTCGACCTCGCCTTCGGCCAGCCAGCGCATTCTGTCTCCAGCCTCACCGCCCCCCGATGTTCTGAACATAGGCGGCACAGCCGGTGCTCCAGCCCATGACCGATACAGCTTCTGCTTGTGAAAGACCTGGTAGACACACATCAGGTCCTGCTGTTGCTCCAGCGGCAGCTCTATGATGCCTTCTTTTCCTTCAACTTCAAGTTCGGTGTACCAGCCGGGCACATCGAAGGGGCTCACCACACCCGGGATACGCCACAGCGGTGGCTTCTGGACTCCCTCTGGAACCGGTCCTGTATCGATATGCCAGAACGGCTGAAGTACAACGGTCAGGCCCACGAGTCCTGCAATCACAGGGCGCCAGCGACTGCGAATGGCATGCAGCCCGACGGCCAAGAGGACCACGGACGCCACCACCATCATGGCGCTCATTCGGTATGGGGCGAACATTCGCGACATGCCGGGAACCCACTTGAACATCCAGGTCCACGGCATCCGAACCACATACTCGCCCAGGAAGATCACATCTGTGGAGTCTCGATCAGCACCGAGCTTGAGGAATGGGCCCATCGTACCCACCCAGAAGATGGCCCAAACCACCAGCCAGACACGGGCACGACGAAGAAATAAGCAAGGAAGAACACCTGCAAAGAACACCATGCTCGGGAATGCTTTCACCCCATGAAATGGGTTCACGACATGATCTGCAGGCCAAGAACTCACAATTACACGACGCAGCGAGCTCAGTACATTCTCCTCATACGAGGTCGGACGAAGCGGCGCTGCAGCTACGGTGTCATAAGCGGGGAAATTGAGGAAGAAGCTCAACTCTGGGAGGTCCGTCATCGATCGCATTGGGTCAGATGAACCCGCTGCGAAATACGGAAGCAAGAACAAGATCAAGCCAAACATGGCGACCGTTGCTGCTGTGACCATCCAGCGAAGCGCACGCGCTGGAGCAGGCCGCTGTGTGTACCACCAGTGGCTCACCCAGATCACCGCAAACATGGCGGAAAAGAGGCCATAGAACCAATAGAAAGCACTCACGAGGGTGAACATGATGCCCACCCAGAAACCATCGACGATGCGAGCGGTGCGTGTGGCTCTTGTGAGCGTGATTGGAAACAAGAGCATCCACCACAACAAGACCTGTCTAAGGCCGGTTCCGTTTACATCGACGATGACCAAGGGGTTTGCCACGGCCACACACCCAGCTGTCAGCGCAATGACTCGACTGTCGGTGAATCCTCGGGCCAGCCAGAATCCACACAGACCATTGCCCACCAAGATGACCAGCACCTTCAGGTTGTGGTGCCACGGGAACCCAAACCACTGATCTAAGGGATAGCTGATGGTGAGGACATCAAGCACATTACCGGTCTCAGGGTAGCGGCCCAGACCAACCAGGTGACGCAGCTTCTCAAAGCCGCCTATGTCGCTCGAGATGAGTGCTTCGATCTCCTGAAAGTGCCACCAGATCCGCCAGAGCCAGCCACCAAACTCACCACCACCGACAACCTGACGATCCAGCTCTGTGACCATTGGCCAGGTCATCGCCGCACCGATCAAGAGGTAGACGGCAACCAGGACGAGTGTCTCGGCTATGAAGATCAGGGTTCGGCGCACGGTACTCACTTAGAGGGTGTAGACCTGCAGGCCATCGGCCGCAAACCGACGGGGCGCACCAAAGAGGCCCGTCAGGAGCGCTTCGACCTGAATCTGCTTGAACTCTGGATACAGCCGCTCATGAAGAACGATGTATCGGTAGCCTTGGTCTGCCAACGCCATCGAGCCCACGACAAGATCAAGCTCGGGCAGGCCTGGACTCATGGACAGAGAACGGTGGGCCTCGAAGCGAATCAACGTCGCTGTGAGACGATTCTTGAGCAACTGTTCCGGCATGGGATCATTCAGTCCCCAGGGAACCGGCCGGCCATGTGCAGTCTGGTACCAGACGTAGACCGCACGCTCGAGGTTTGGCACCGTGAGCGGTAGATCTAGAACAGCACCCGGCTGTGGATCTTGTGCCATCTCAGAGTAAGCCTTTGGAATCACGGCATCCGAAGTCGGCACAGGAAGCGTCGCGGGCGAACCCAGCCGGAACTCGAGCAGCGCCAGCCCACTCAGCAATAAGACCAGCCCGCTGCGCGCCCGAAAACCCACGTGGCGGGTCATGTGCCGCAGCCCATGAGCCGCCAGCAGACTCACAGCCAGGCTCACACCAACGACAAAGCGGAAGGGGTGGGAGATGCGAGAGAACAGTGGGAGGGCATCAAAGAGGGGAAGGAACGGCAGCGGTACACGGCGACCATCAATCTCAACCATGCCACCGTTCATGTTCAGATACGGGCCGAGCGAGAAGATGAAGAAGAAAACACCGAGCCAGATCCATGGCCCAAACTCGCGATGCCGACGTGTTGCGACGAGGGCATAGCCCAAGAGCATCAGGCCCACCCAGCCCAGATAGATGACGATCACCAGCTGCTCACCGTACAGCGCCAGCAAGTCCGGACTCGCCACCTTGCTGGGCCGAAAGAAGGCCACGAGATCTGTGATGTTGTGGTAGAGCAGGCTGGCCTGAACAAACTCTGGATCGCGCGTAACGAGGGCATCCGGTGCATCGAGAGACGTCCGGAACAAGATCAGGGCTGGGGCGACCAGAAGCAGTCCTGTGAGTGCCGCACCACCCAGCCTGAGAATGCTGCGGACCCATGGCTGTACCCACGGCTGACGCGCAGCACGCCAGCCGACAATGACAGCCGTAGCGATCACAGCAAACAAGCCGTAGTACCAGCTTGTCAGCATCGTGATGGCCATCGCAGCGCCCAGCCCCAGCGCCCGACGCCAGGTGGGCCGATCAAGAAAGTGCAGCAGGGACCACAGCGCAATGGGCAGCCATCCCGCACAGACCGTCTCCGAGATGCCGTTGTATGCCTGCCCAAGGAGATGAGGAGAAGCACCATAGATGACCATAGCGATACCGCTACAGACCGCATCACCCGTCAACCTGTATGCGAGCAGCCAGGCACCCCAGGCCGACAAAGCAAAGCCAAACATGATGATCATATTGAAGGCCATCGCCGGGCCGACGAGCCACTGAATAGGCGCACTCAGCAGCGCCTGGACGGTATCAATGAAGTAGAGCGTTCCACCATCCGGATAGGACAAGAGTGGCGTCCAGGCTGGCCACTGCCCCTGAGATATCGCCTCTCCTACCCACCAATAGCCCCACACGTGGTTCCAGTTGTCATTGCCTGGATGACCCAGGAGCAGCGTGTCTGGATAGAGCGCAACAGGCCAAGTAAGCAGAACACACAAGACCAGCGCAGCCATCGCTGCATAGGCGGTCGGAGGGGTGGAGCTGGTCTGTATCTTCGGCATTCGCTGCCCAGTCATCTTACAGTAGAGGTCTCATGGCTTACCCCCGCACCATCGCTATCACCATAATCGCCTTGACCTTTGGCATTATTGGGTGCTCGGCTGATCCGCGGCCCCTGCCCACCGAGGAGGCCATAGAGAACCTGGATAGAAACGCACAGCCGCCACTGTATCAGCTGCTGTACGACATCCCTGCGCTGCCCGCCTTCGGCATCAACGAGCAGCGCGTCCGAATCCTCATCTGGCTCCAGCACCTTGCGCTAAGCCAAAGCCAGCTAAACCGACTCGACGAATTGAGATCGCTAGCTGACAACCGCCGCGAGAGAATTCAGCGCGCCGAAGAAGAGGCGAGTACCCGGTGGCGCAATGAAGAATCTAAAGTCTACGGAGCGATCTGGTCTCACATCAAAGCCGGCAAGGCAATCGATGACCCCGATATGGCAGCGTTCACACACGAGCTCAAGGAGATGCGCTCTGGTGGAGAACGTGAACGCGAACTGCTGAAGCTCCGACTACAAGGTATCCGTGCAGTCTTTGAGGCCCAGCGAGACTTTTTAGCCACGCTCTCGCCCACGCAAGAAGCGTTGCTCGCGGACGCGGTCTTCTTTCTGAGGAACCGCTTAGATCCCATCGGAAATCCTGGAGACTTTCGGGCACTCGTGGGAACCATCTACGATCCTGGCCAGTACTCCGTCTTGACCCGAGGCTCATCAGACTGGGCCCGGGCCCCCCTGAATATTGGTGGCCTGTGGTCAGACGAGCCTCAGCTAGAAGGAGGTGCTCTTCACGAGGCAAGACGCGAGGTGCTGCTCTACCTGATTCTGCTTGAGCCGGCGCTGGCAGAGTCCATCGCCGCTGCAAGTGAGCTCAGTGAGCGCGCGGCTGAGGCGGCGGCGCCTTGAGGTGATCGCGAATGCCGTCGAGAATGCCCAAGAGACGATCAGCTGGGCCACACTCCATCACCACCTGAGCGAGCCCAAGTCCGACCACAACGCTTCCTCGAAGGCCACCGCCAAGGAGTCTAAGGTGACCTGCAGTTGCCCCACGCTGAGCCTGCCGTGAGGAGCGATTGACCGTTGCACCTGCTGCATGATCGCAGTGGGCCTGATCAATGACTCGCAGGGCGAGACCTCTCTCGCTCAGACGCTGACACAGCTCAATGTCCTCAAAGCCGTGCCTAAAGGCCGGGTCAAAGCGCTCAGTGCTCCGCAGCATCAGCGCCGCGCCGCTGAGTGCCTGGGCAGCTCCAGGCTGGCTCATGAGTCGAACCCGGCCCCAGCTACTCACTGAGATTCCATAAATGGGCCCAGAGGGCTCATGGAGTACCGGAGCAATGGCGCCATCTCCATCACACCAGCTGAGCTCGAGGGCCGTGAGCGCACCATCTCTCAGGCAAGCGTCGTCATTGAGTAGCAAGGCCAGCTCATGTCCCATGCTCTGAAGCTTCTCCAGGCCCGCATTTACCGCCGCAGCAAATCCCTCTTCCCCTGAGGTTCGAACGATCTCAACACCGGAGCACACCAAGCTCCCGCTGGGTGAGTCATCGACCACAACAATCGGACGACTGCCCACCGAGGCAATCGCCTGGTCGAGGGCTTGGCGCCGGCTGTGAAAAGGAATGATGACACCCAGCATCACTCACCAAAATCGAGACCGAGACCGCTGGACTTGCCTTCGACCTCGAGTGTGATCTCTATCGGCTTGGAGACATCACCCATGTGGACCGGGTTTCGGCTGTACCAACCAAACGGCTCGCCCTTATCGGGCCGATTATTTCCGTTTATGTCCGCGTATGCGCCGACCCAGACACGGCCCGCTGACACCGGTATTGAGACCTCAAAAGATCCCGCTGAGGCGAGCTCGTGAACCCCCACGACCTTTGGTCTTGGCCCGCTGACATTGCGTTGATCGCCATCAAAGAGGTCTATACGAATCTTCCCCGTCGCTCCCTCACCGCCAACAGAGCCGCGCAGGGTCACGTGGGGGCCATCTTCCGTCGGCTCCCCTTCTTTGCCCTTGTGGTGCGCACCACCAGGAGATCCCGGAGGTGCAGGCTCTGGCTCGTCGGGTACCCCGGGCTCTGGCTCCGCCACAACCCCGTCACCCGCAGGCGGGGGCTCAGGTCTATCCTCCGCTCCAGCAGCTGCAGGCTCTGGCTCGTCAGGAACACCTGGAGTAGGCGCCTCAGGCACACCTGGAGATGGATCTTCAGCTGTCCCCTCTGACGGAACCTCTCCGGGCGCCATGGGCTGACCTGGAATCCCCGGCGTGGGCTCGTCAGGAACACCTGGCGTCATTCCCTCGGCGGCACCATCAGCTCCCGGTGCACCCGCGGCAACCTCCTCCTTCATTGACTCTGCAGCCTGAAGAATCGGATCTTTGGCACAGGCAGACGTCCAGATGACGACTCCCAGGATCGCTAAGGCTTGCCGAGTTAGTGGACAGTTGCGCATTTACCTTCCATCGTAACCAAGATGTCTATGATCATCCGAGCAGCACTTCGCCCAACCATCCTAAATATGGTGGCAAAGGTCTATGTACCGGTTCTCTTTCCGCTGACCTTTCTGATCGCACTCGTGGCGCTCAAGCTGGATGCTGCACTGGGCTTTGGTGAAGGGTTTTTACCCTCTGATATCAATCTGTTTGTCGCTGGAGGAAGCCTACTTACCGGCGCCATTCTCTGGCTCTGGACCTATGAGCAACTGACCCGACTGGGAGAGGGCTCTCCGTCACCTACCGCGGGGCGCACAACGCGCTTAGCGAGGACTGGAATCTACGCCCACAGTCGGAATCCCAGCCTCTTTGGAAAGCTGTTGGGAGTTCTGTCGGTCGGTTTTGCCTTGAATTCTGTCGCATTCTGCTTCATTCTGGTACCCATGCTGCTCACGGGGTCGTTGATCGAGAAGGTGGTTCGACAAGAACCACAACTCGTCGAAGTCTTCGGTCCAGAATATGAGCAGTACAGACGCGAAGTTCCTCTATTCATTCCTTGGAAGCTTTTGTTTCCAAATCGATCTCCAACCTCATGAGGTAAATCATGGCGGGCATCACTCTCATAAACCCACCCGAAAAACTTCGCGTCTGGGCTGGAATTCCGAAAGCGCACGCGCACGGTGTCTACTGCTTTCCTCCGCTCGGCTTGATGCACATTCAAGCGGCGATTGAAAAACGCAGTCACTATGTTGCCGAGATTTGTGACCCCGTGGTCGACGATCTCGACTACCCAGACTTTGAGCAAATGCTGAAGAGATACCCCCTCGATCTGGTGGGAATCTCTACATACACGCACTCCCTGCCTGATGTTCAGATGACCATCAACCTGGTTCGGAAGATCAACCCAAATGCCAAGATCATTCTGGGCGGGCCGCACTGCGCCATGTTCCCCGAGTACTCGATACAGCTCGAAGGGATCGATGGAATGGTCACAGGGGACGGCGAAGATCCTTTCCTTGAGATCGTTCAGGCCCACGATGCCGGGCGGGACTTCTCCGGAATCTCAGGTGTGTGGTGGATCACAGACGGCGGCGAGGTCGTTCGAAACGAGGAGATGCCCTCCACAAAGGATCTGACACGGTACCCTTGGCCGGACCGGACACGCAGCCGCTACAAAGACTACTACCTCCCAGGCACCAAGCAGCCGATGGTCACCACAGCGATCACGAGCCGGGGTTGTCCGCACTCGTGTCCCTTCTGCCTGACCTACAAGAAGCAGTATCGAATTCGGGACATCGATCACATCCTGGACGAAATGGAGCACTGTCTCAGCCTCGGCATCACAGAGACACACTTCATCGATGATCTGTTCACACCCAACTCTCAGTGGGTCCTCAAGTTCTGTGATGGTATCGAGCGACGCGGCCTGAAGTTTAGCTGGGGATACAAGACCACCATCGCGGGGACTACCCGTGAACAGATCCGACGCTGCCGAGAGACAGGATGTACAAAGATCCACTTTGGAGTGGAGTCCGCTAATAACGAAGGACTGGACGCTTTCGGAAAGCACTGCGATACCGATGATGTCCACCGCGTGTTCAAGTGGTGTCGGGAAGAAGGCGTGCGAAGTGTCGCGTACATTATGCTCGCTGGCCCGCACGAGAGAACAATGGATGACGCACTCGGCAACCTCGATGAGATGATCAAGCTGGATGCTGACTTCGCTGTATTCGCTGTCTACTCGCCGTACCCTGGAACAGACAGCTTCGCGGATGGTGCCAAGCTGGGCCTGTATGCAGCAGACTGTTGGGATCGGATGATGAAAGATCCACTGTGCGGTGTCGAGGTTCCCGTCTGTTGGGAGGAGCACCTCTCGAAAGCAGAGATTCTTGACCTGCTCAAGATCTCTCACCGACGCTTCTACATGCGGCCAAAATTCATTGCCCGTCAAGCCCTAGGCTTGTCGACTTCAGCTGAGCTCAAGCGCCTTGCACAGGGTGCCCTCTCTCTCTTGAAGCTCGAACTGCTCGACTCTAAGAGCCGAACAGCACCCGTCTAATGCGCCACGCCATAGTCTTTGGCGCCGCTCTATTATCGCTCGCCCCTGCAGTCGCTCAAGATGCTGCAGTGCCGAGCGAGTGGGACATTCGTATGCGTCGAGTTGAGGGCGCATCGGCAGACATCAGGCGCGCGTCTGAGGCTGTACAAGAGACTGCCAATAATATCAGCAATAGCAATCACTTAAGAGATATTGCATTGCTAAACACGCAGATTGCTGAGTTGAACAAGATGCTCATCTCAGCACGACTCGCTGTCGCCATCTCTGTCGAGGAAGCCAAGCGTCCCTGAGCCTTATCCAGAGATGCTTACTTTACTTCTTGGACTACTCTTGCTATGTCAATAGTAGTACCAGGCTCCACGTGAGCTCGGGTCGCTCCCCGCTGTGTCCATCCCAGGACGTGTTCCCCCCTTCCTTCCCCGAGATTCCCCATGTCCAACCTGTCTGTACTCGCATTCGACGAGATCCCCCGAGGCCACGGCGGCCGCGGCGCTACCGAGCAAATCGCACGACTCCTCGATAGCTCAGAGATTGATGCACCTTCCAGTCTCTACGACGAAGCACTAGCGCTGGCCAAAGAGGGTCGCTTCGCACCCTCTACAGATCGCCTTCGTATGCTGCTGACCCTCGACCCAATCGACTCAGATGCTTCTCTACTGCTGGGTAAAGTTCTCGCAGCGAGAGGCCAGTGGCAAGAAGCACTTCAGCGACTCGACAACGCTGGCGCCAACGGCGCTGCTATTCCAAGCACCCTTCGCGAGCGTGTCGAGAACGCCCTTAGGAACCAAATTCAAGATGCGGAGGAGCATCGGCTGCGGCTTGCTTCTCGCGAGCGCTCCGAGATTCGCAACCTCCGGGGAGAGGCCAAGCGCCTCCGTTCCGATAATGCCATCCTCGACTCTCAAGTTCAGGCGCTGTACAAGCGCGTTCGCCTGTGGTCCAGCGCAACGGCTCTGGTCAGCGGCTGTGCTGCAGCACTGCTCCTGGTGGCCATCGTCTCTGGCGGAAGCAGCACAGCAGAAACCACGCTTCCTCAGATCGCTGAGGCCGCGCCCATCGCTCCACAGGTATCGGATAAAGCCGTCGCTGATGCTGCGACCATGTCAGCCACAAGCTACGGCTACGGTGTAGAGACCACAGCCACACCGGTAGAGACTACCGCTGCAGTGGCAGCGACACCCAGCATCGAGACTCCCGCAGTCACTTCGGCCCCGGTCGAAAGCATCGAGACAACCGCAACAGGCATCGATCTGCCGACAAGCCACACGGTGGTCAGCGGCGATACGCTCGGCTCTATTGCGCTCAACTACTACGGAAAGTCTAGCAAATGGCGCAATATTCGTGACGCCAACCCAAGCGCTCTCGGTGGAAGCATCAAGCTCAGCCTGGGCATGGAGCTAAACATTCCACAGATCGCTGAATAGTCAGACTTCAGCATCCACTAGAACGGACCCTCAGCGGGTCCGTTCTTTTTTGTGATCACATCAAGCTCAGTCTTGCTGAGACTTTTGCTTCTTCGCAGCCTTCGCAGCCTTCGCAGCCTTCGCAGCCTTCGGGCTTTCGGGCTGAGATGGCTCGACAGTCTTCGTAGACGGTGAGATTGGCTCTGGAGTTTCAGCAGCCTTGGTATTTCTCTGTGCCTCACGCTCTCGTGCCTTGTTGATGCTCGACAGACGTCGCTTGGCCCGCTTGAGCTTTCCTACAGTCCAAGCTTCCTTGGCCAAAGCTTCGGCCCGATTCCAGTCCTTTCGTCGGTAGAAAACAAGGCTCTTCTGCATCAATCCAAGTGCCCTGTCGCGCTTTGAAAGATCGAATTCGAGGAAGCGATTTACAGCGTTCTCGGCGTCATCAAGACGCTTCTTACGGAGATACATCCGCGTCATGAAGTAGTAGACACGCCTATTCTTAGGCGCCACCTGAATCGCCATCTTGAAGTACTTCTCAGAGTCGGAATAGTGTCGTCTGTACATGTACAGGCGGCCCAACATGATGTTGTTCACCACATTGTTTGGATACGCTCGATGGTTCCGAAGTGCAGACTGGGTGGCACGCTTGAGTGCTCCCTCCTCAAGCCACGTATAGGTCAGCGCAAATGTCGCCGCCGGGCCCAAAAAGATACCGGTCTCTTCTACTTCTTGGAGTTGCTTAATTCCAAGCATCCGATTGTCTGCAAAGTCCGGAAGACCCTTGACCCCTCTCGAGATCACAGTCCGCCAATAATTATAGAGACCATCACCCAGCTTCAAGTCTGGAAATTCTGGTGCTATCTCCTTGGCTCTATTGACCGACTTCATGGCCTCCAGCGCACGGTTGAGAGACGTCAGGTAGTTACCGCGACGCATGCTGTGAATGGCATCAATCCCGAGAACACCTCCAAGAATGAAGTGCTCCCAAGCGTCATTACCCCTGATCTCAAGCGCCTCCATGAGCTGCTGACGCGCTTGATTTGCAGCCAATTCGTACTGTTCTTCGTAGGAGAAGTCGAGATTCTCGAGCATCAATGCTTGGTAGACCAGCACCTTTCCGATGGGTCCCAATGCCGATCCTGGATAGCGGCGCTGCGCCTCTTCAAAGGCCAGCTTGGCCTCTCGATATTTACGCTGGTAGACCAGCTCTACGGCGTCCCGGCATGTCGCAACGAATTTGACGTCCATGCTGAGCACTCGCGCGCCTTCATAAACAACGTCTGGATACAGCTGAAGTGAGTTGTCCTTCGCCTGCTCCTGCAGAGCTACAGTCGTCACCTCTTCAATGTCTTCCTGAACGGGCTTAATTTTCTTACCCGTGAAGGTCGCATCTTCATAGTCTTGGTCGCTCTCTGCAGCCTGAACAGCTCCGCCTGTCGCGATGCTAAATGCCACACAAGCCAGCATGTGTCGAAGTGATTTCATGAGTGTTCTCCGTGTGTTCTTGTCGCCAGCTTCTGCTCTATGGCATCTGTAAGTTCAGCCTCAAGCCTTGTTCCCATGATGCTGTTGATCTCGCGTATACCGGTAGGTGATGTGACATTAATCTCGGTCATGACCGAGCCAATCGTATCGATTCCGACGAATAGAAGGCCGCTGTCCTTCAACCAAGGACCAATTTTAGCGCATATTTTTTTATCCGCATCGGTGAGCTCTGCTGGCTCGACTGTAGCCCCAACATGCATGTTCCCGCGGTGATCGTCTGGACCAGGAACGCGATTCATCCATCCACGGGCCACACCATCTATTAAGATAATTCGTTTGTCACCCTGAGAAATCTCAGGAACAAACTGCTGTACCAGAATGTGTGTCTCTTCCTGCTCAGTCAATAATTCCAGCATAGATCTTAAGTTTCTGTCTCCATGCTGGGTGACCAGAACGCCACGACCACCGTTTCCATCCCAAGGCTTGAGGACGACTTTTCCAGGTGCAGCTGCCACCCAAGATATCGCCCTATCGATACTGCTCGTCACGAGTGTGGGCGGTACCAGATCGGGAAATCTCAGTGCAACCATCTTCTCATTTGCATCTCGAATGGATGCGGGATGATTGAGCACCATGGTCGAGCTCGGCACCAGATCGAGCATGTAGGTCGAGAATACATAGCCAATATCGAAGGGCGGATCCTTGCGGAGCCAGACAACATCGAAGTCGCCCAGATCTCTGTCCGTCGGCGCTGCAGACTCAAAATATGGAGCCTCTGCGCTCACACGAACGACTGAGCAGCGGGCATGACATCGACCGGTCAGCGCAAAGAGATCGCTCGGTGTACACCACGCGACCTCGTGTCCACGGCGGCAGCCCTCGAGCATCAACATATAGGTCGAGTCACCTGCGACATCAATCCGATCCAGAGGATCCATTACGTACAGCGTTTTCACCCAGCCCCCTTGCGCCGAATAGGATGCCATATCAAGTGGCTTGTGACCTGTTCAAGACTACTTACCAATACAAAAGCGACTGAATAGACGGTCCAGAACAGCCTCACGTGCATCGATTCCAGCCAATTCACCCAGACGCTCTATGGCAAGGACCACCTCGGTTGCAGCCACTGCTGGACCGAGCGCACCAAGCAGAGCAAGCGCAGCATCACTGCTGTGGCGTGCAACTGACCGATATAGATCATGCTGACGCTGAGAGGTCAAGACAGCTGCCTGGGCCTGGGTTGCCTCCGAGCCAATGGCAGCTCGGACGGCCTGCCGCAGATCGCGAATACCTGTTTCATCCGTGTTGCTGACCCGGTACTCAACATCCACCATCTCAGCTGCCGGTTCTTGATCAGCGAAGGTTCCCACGAGCAAGCGAGGGAGACCCTCCGTTCGCTTGAGCAGAGCCTTGACTGCTGGACCAGGGCTGCGATGCGACGGCACAACCACAAGCACCAGGTCGGCCTCCGCGCTGAGGGCGCGCCCCAGAGCGACACCGGCCGCCTCTATCGGATCGTCTGTGCCTCCCTCTCCGGCAGTGTCCAAGAAGGTCACGTCCATTCCATCGATGAGAACACTTCTCTCAATCACATCGCGTGTAGTTCCAGGTGTGTCGCTGACGAGCGCACGCTCAGCGCCCACAAGGTGATTGAAGAGGCTCGACTTTCCAGCATTCACGGGGCCAACGAGGGCCACTGATGCCCCCTGCTGACGCAGTCGACTGCTGTGCCAAGAGTCTGCAAGTGTCGTGGAGTGCGCTTCAATAGTCCGGAGACGATCTGCAACACCCTGATCTGAGTCCATGCTGAGGTCATCGTCGGGATGGTCGAGACGAGCCTCTAGTTCTGCTGCTAAGTCCAAGAGAGACTCTCGCATCTCGCCGACACCAACAGCCAGCGCACCTGAGAGCCCCACTCGAGCGTCATAAACCCCCGCGAGTGTTCGGGCTGAGATGAGTGCCGAGAGCGCCTCCGCTCGGAGAAGATCCGTTCGGCCATTCTCAAGCGCACGGCGGGTGAACTCTCCCGGTCTCGCAGGTCGTGCTCCAGCCTCCACCAAGGTGTCGATCAGTGTTGAGAGCACCACGGGATTACCGTGGCCAGAGAGCTCAACAACATCCTCACCGGTGTAGCTCCTGGGTCCAGCCATCCAAGTGACGAGCACATCATCTAGGACGCGCCCATCTACTCCCTTGGCTTGGCGTAGTGTCGCGCGACGATCTACCCAAGGAGCAGTGCCCGGACACATCGTGGAGACGATCTGCCGGGCACTGGGTCCGCTCAATCGGATCACACCGACACCCGAGCGACCCCAGGGGGTCGAGAGGGCGACGATGGTATCCACTTAAGCCTCGGCGGAGGCACCTTCGCCATTATCGACAAAGATGCGAATCTTACGGTCACCGTCCTGCTCTACGGTGTCTGTACCGACACCATCGATTTCTGCGATCTCCATGTGCACGATGCGGCGCTCAAAGGAGTTCAGAGGCTTACGGATGACCTCAGCCTCTCCGCCCTCTGCCACTGCCTCTGCAACACGTCGCGCGAGACGCTTGAGATCGCGGACGTCGTTGTCTGAGCAGCGCTCACGATCTCCATCACGATCACGTCCGCGTCCACCGCGATCACGGTCACGTCCGCGTCCACCGCGATCACGATCACGGCCGCGATCACCGCGATCACCGCGATCACCGCGATCACCACGCTCTTCACGGCGTCCACCTTGGACATCAATATCGAATGTCCAGTCTGAGAACTCATCTTCCATCGCTACATTCAGCATCTGCTGAATCGACTGAAGTGTAGATCCTCCACGACCCACGAGGAATCGGGCTGACTCTGAGTCGACGGCGATGGTGGCCTTCCGATCCTTGACATTGCGGGCAACAACCTTGCCCTCAAAGCCCATTTTCTCAATCAGGCTCTCGATCCATGCCTTGGCTGCAAGAGCACCTGCCTTGTCTGATGGATCTGCTGCCCACGCGATAATCTTTACGGTATCCACAGGAATCGCCCGGCCCAAATCGTTTCGGAAGTGGCTGAGATCCAGCTTGTGGTCTACTTGTTCTGCGGGAATACCGAGTTGCTCGGCTGCTTTGGCTAGGGCCTCAGCAACGTTGGTGCCTTCTGTGATGACTTTGTTGTCACTCATGTTTTTCTCCTGGATGCGATCGTGCACCCGTGTTGTGTATGTCTCATGCCTTTGCTGGCGTGGAGACTTCGTCGTCTTTTTTCCGGTAGATGAACCATTGCTGCAGAATCGTCAGCACATTGTTGACGCTGAAGTAGAGCACCAAACCGGCGGGAAATGTGAACATAAAAATGCCGAACATGACGGGCATCAGCCTCATCATCTTCTGCTGCATCGGATCCATGCTGCCCATGGGCATCAGCTTCTGCTGAAGTACCATCAAGACGGTGACCATCAGCGGCAAGAAGCCTGTTGGATCGACCTCTGTCAGATCCTTCAAGTACAGGAATGAAGTTCCGTAGAGCTCCACGCTATACAGCATGACATTGTACAGAGCGAACCAGACCGGCATCTGAATGATCATCGGCAGACAGCCACTCATTGGGTTGACCTTGTTCTCTTGAAAGAGCTGCATGGTCATCTGAGTCTGAAGCTGCTGGTTGTCCTTGTACTTCTCTTTGAGCGCCTTCAGCTCAGGCTGAATGGCCTGCATCCGCTTTGAGCTGATGAACTGCTTCTGCATGAGCGGAAAGAAGACAGCCTTTACCGTACAGGTGAGCAACAGAATCGCCACACCCCAGTTGCCTACCAGTCCATGGAAGAACTTGAGCATGGAGAGCAGGATCTTTGCGAACATCCCGAACCAACCAAACTCTATGGAGCGATCGAGGTTGTGTCCGACAGCACTGGTCTTGTCGAGCTCTTTCGGGCCCATATATGCTCTGAATCTCAGCGTGCGCTTGGCACCTGAGTCCAGTGCAGTGGTCAGTCGAAGAAAGCTGCCGACACGGCCATCAGAGAGCTTGTCGACAACCCAGTCACCTGCTGGTTCCTCGAGTGGAAGCAGCACACTCATGAAGTACTTATTGCCCAGACCAAACCAATCTACGCGACCCTCAAAGCGCTCATAGGCAGCGTCGTTTAGGTCTGACAAGTCGTCTACACGCTCCACATCGTCTTCTACAAAGGCAATCGGACGGACGACGTTAGCAAAGCGATCTGCGCTCTCGTCACCATCTGGCGCATCAGCCATGCCCACCCAGAGATCCCTCACAGGTCTGTCTGAGCGGTTGTTGAACTCAATGCTGACATCAACCGTCTGTGAGTCTGAACCCAGGACATAGCGCTTGGTCACAGAGAGTCCGTCTTTTCCGCGACTCGAGGCGACCACATCATCACCATCTCTGATGACACGATGAGGGGCGTCTCCTGTGAATGCACCTGCGCCTGCCAGAACAAAGCCACCCTCTGATGTCAGCAGCGGCTCAGGCTCATTGCCTCCCTGATAAGAGACCCACTCACCATCCGCACCATCCATGAGCCATGACCACAGCGGCTGAACGTCAGGCTGCTTGGTGTACCCCTTGAGACTCACACCACGAAATGCACCCTCTGTGGAGTGTATTTCTCCGACGAAGGCATCTGTCTCATAGTCAATGCTGTGCGGCGCAATCATCTGTACCGCTTCGACAACCGCCGCCGGGGCGGCAAGCTCTGTGCCTTCCGTCGCTTCAGAAGCTGGAATGCCTGGAGGTGTAGGCGCTGAATCAACAGGTGTCAGATCAACAGGCGCCTGAGGCTCTGTCGTGAGGCTGAGATCATCGACACTGACTGCCGGTGTCACGGTATCCATTGGCGGCGCAAAGAACTGCATCCAGACCAAATAGACAAACATGCATAAGCCAACAGCCAGAAGGGTTCGTTTTTCCTGATCAGTCTGCACTGAGTGCTCCTCGACGGACTGGCACGGGGTCCATGCCCCCATCGAACATTGGGTTGCATCGTAGAATTCTAAACGCGGCGAGTCTCGAGCCTGAGACTGCTCCGTGTGTGCGAAGTGCTTCGACCGCATACTGACTACAGGATGGGTGAAAGCGACACATCGGCGGCAGTACCGGTGAGATGAGGTTCTGATACCCCTTGATCATCCAGCTAAAGAAGAGGGCGATCATGAGGCGGTCTTCATGGTGTTCCAACCACGAGAAAGCTCGTGCTTGAGGGCCTCGAGTCCAGCAGACGCCGCCCGAGGGTGTGCGATCACAACCACATCACGACCAGAGGGTATTGCCTCCGTCTGGTGACGGATCGCTTCCCGAAGCCATCGCTTGACGCGGTTTCGGATCACAGCGTTTCCAACCTTTCGACTCACGGTCAGGCCCACTCGGGTCTGACTCTGCTCGCTTGATGTGAAGAGCACAAGTACGCTGGGGAGACGTATTCGTTCACCAGTGCGTTGGACCCGTTGAATGTCCCGGGTCTTCCGCAATCTCTGATCACGGGGAAGTCCCAGCGGACCGTCCTCAGCTGCGCTTGCTGGGCACAGTGGGGACAAGACGCTTACGGCCCTTGGCCCGACGACGCTTGATCACGTTGCGACCACTGGTGGTCTTCATACGGGCACGGAAGCCGTGTGAACGTTTACGCTTGATGTTGCTTGGTTGGTATGTGCGCTTCATCTGAACCTCCAGGCGGCCGCTAAGAGCCGGCTACGTGCCGGTCTATTTCCGCTATGGCGAGAGACCTAAAGCTGTGGCCTCGCCGTTGAGAGCCCGCTGTCTATGCTGTCCAAGACAGGTGGGCAAGATCCTTATCTGTCTTCTGGATTTCGCTCGCGCGCGCGAGAGCTTTCCACAGTGGGGTGATCACTTCCGGGTTCCACGTGGAACACCTGTGAAAAACCATAGGGACAACTCAAATAATCCAGGTTTAACCTTGGTCAACCTATGGATGAGATCCACAGATCCCAATGAGAAAAACAGAAAAAAAGTCGAGTTTTCCATATTAGTTTATTTATAAGGTTTAACCT
>Ga0315315_10000640_pt1 | contig 29942 bp, 21 predicted proteins | sample M140m3416metaG_FD_203699 | JGI IMG/M metagenome (GOLD analysis project Ga0315315, IMG submission 203699) | Ammonia-oxidizing marine archaeal communities from Monterey Bay, California, United States - M1 40m 3416 | ecosystem: Environmental > Aquatic > Marine > Intertidal zone | place: USA... | reverse complement strand
ACGCGAGAGACCAAGTAGCCAGCGGTAATGATGAGAATCGCCTGAATCTCAGTGTTCGTTACCCACTTCTGAAATTGATCAATGTCCAACATGACCTCCGAGCGGTACCCTACACCGGAGTGTCAGGGGAGCGCACGAGGCGAGGCTGGTATACGGTATCTACAGCTCCTGGGTTCCATGTACGGCATTCCAATCACACCTCTCGGCCACTTGGCGCACGCAGTCTTTCCTCTGCTCGTTGTCGCGGTGCTGCTGGCGGTCTTTGCTCGACGGTCTGATCCATCGGCGCCGTGGAACACCCGGGTTGATCTCGGCCTCGCCTTGTTTAGCGGTCTCAGCGCGACCGTACTCAGCAGCACCTGGATGACGCGGTACTTCTTGTTTCGATTCCCACTCACGGCATCTGACTTTGGTCAGTACTGTGAGAGTGTGGGCGTGCTCAGGGCAGGGACACTCGATGGCTGGACTGCTCAGCGCTCTGTGGTGGCCGGCTGGATGCCATCCATGCTCGGAAATACCTTTGGTGTTGTGGATGCACTGTTTGTCGGCGCACTCATCAGCCACCTCCTGATGGGGGTGGGCATCTTTCTCTGGGCCCGAGCGGCGCACAGTCGTCTCGCTGGAATGGCTGCGGTGATGCTGACATTAGCGGTCGCTCCGTTGGTGCACTTGTCTCGAACGGTGACCTTCTATCCGGAGACGGTTGCCGGGTGTGTGCTCTCCGCTGCGGGTGCCATGCTGGCACTTCGTTACCGGAGCCTGCCCGCAATCGCCTTCGCCTCTGTGGCTGCTGGCCTTGTCTTGTTGCTCGACGTCCGCGGCCTGCTGTGGGCGCTTCCGGCTGTAGGGCTCACTGCTGCGGCGGTGGTGCTCGCTCGAGGCATCACGAGAAAGGCCGCGGGGCTTGCGCTCCTTGTGGCGTGTCTGACCATTTCTTACCGGGTGGGAAACAGCACGACCTGGGAGATTACGCCGAGCTTAGAGCAGCAGACTGCCTACTATGTTGACGAGGCCATTCGGCGCTTCAAGCCAGACGATCCCAATGCTGGAATCTCGACGGACACTGAGGCTGCAGATTCGCGATTTGTCTGGGGGCGCTCACCGATTGCTGAGATTCCGAAGACCCTTCGCTTTATGTGGAGTCTCAAGTCAGATCTGCCCGAGGGCATCGAGAATCAGCCTGAGACTGAATACGGTCGGCGTACCCATGTCATACCGTGGATTGCTCCTGCCGCACTCAGCCTCCTGCTGGCCATCTGGGGTGCGCATCGACGCCGCTGGCTCGCTCTCGGATTCTTGGGGACCTTGGTGCCATTCGCTGTCGCTCTCCAGGGAACGGCACAGATGGTTGGACACTCTCGCTACATCGCCAACGGTGTGACTATGGTGCCCGTCTTGCTTGGACTCGGCTTTGCCGTCGCTGCCCTCGGTCCGCTTGCTCGCCAGGACGTCCCACGTGTGGCCCCACCGGTGAGACGGGGAGAGCTTATCGGCTTGGGTGTTGTGCTCGTCTTTGTGCTCGGAATGTTGCCAGGATGGCTCTCGCCTGTAGCGAATTGGCGGGCCCCAACCTCCGCAGACATTGAGCCCACAAACAGCCTCTGGCACGCCGGCAATTCCGATCGGCTTCCCCTGGATGTAGCCCCACAATGTGTCGAGGCGCTGCGGGCTGATTTTGCATCAGGACTGCCTGTGGGAAGCCGATTGCTCGACTGGGAAATTGACGAGAGTCCGACCCATGACCCCACGCTCGAAGGAGAGTGATACCTTGCATGCAGGCCGCGATGTTCTCGGCCGGCTGAGAGGTTGAACTCATGCGTCGTACTTGGTGGCTGGACTTGCTCTGCGTCGCCGCCCTGATCTGGGCGGGGGTGCTGCATTGGCCGACTGGCGACGTCTCTCTCTCTGTTGCAGGGCCTGAGGCGCCGGCCTGGGGCACCATGCGCGATGCATTGCTTGATGGCCCAGATGCAGGCGAGTGGGCACGCTCCATGCTGGCCTTTCATGATGGCCGATATGATGAGCTCGCGACCCACCGGTTGCCGGGCTGGATCGTCGTGGTCAATGCGTTGATGATGATCGAGGACAATGTGGTCCGTGCGGGCCACCTGGCGAATCATCTCTTGAATGTGTCTATTGGCCTGTGCATCTTCGGCTTGTGCAGGCTCTGGGGACAGCGCTGGATAGGTCTCGGGGCTGGTGCGCTCGCCATGCTCTCTGGGCATGCGCTCTCAGTGTCACTGCGCTTTGGTGTCGATGCCACAGTCCTCGCGATGGTACCGCTCACCATTCTCGGTGCGGTGGTCGCTGTCCGGTACTGGAAGCTCTCCATCCTGAGCGGAGTCATGGCTGCTTTTGCGACTGCGACTCACTTCTCGACACTTCCTTATGTGCTTCCAGCGCTGGTGTTCATCTTGCTTGCTGGTGGTCGTCATCGCTGGCTCGCGGCCCTCGGTCATCTCATCGGTTTCGGCGCCACACTTTACCTCCTGAGTATGGTCTTTCCAGTCTCGACTTGGGAGGGCTTTCAGGTCTCCATCGCGAATGGAATTGCGCCGGGATACCAGGGCAATGGTCGGGTCAGTAACTGGGACACAGCTCTGGAGATCATGAGGTCTGGGATGGGGACTGCGGTTGAGCGCAGTGTCGCTCAGCTCATGGTGCAGATTCGACCCAGCTGGCTCCCATGGTCAGTGTCGCTGATTCTTCCCTGGCTCGGTGTGCTCGGGATCGGACTCAAGCAGCAGCGTCCGAGTAAGCCCGATGCAGACTGGTGGGACCGGACTGATCTCGCCATGGGTCTCGGTCTCTTGTTTTGTTTGGCGCCGCTGCCAGTATTTGCGGCAGCTCAGGCGCCGCTCCGGTATGGCGACAACCTCTCACCTCTGGGTGCGGTCCTGCTCGTGCGCGGTTTGGCGAGCGCGGTGTGGATTGTCCTGGCTACGGTGCGGCTGACACGCTTTAGGATGCTGCCGACTGCCGTGAACGCAGGTCTCGCTCTGATCATCTTCGCGGGTGCAGTCGAGGATGCAAAACCGGCACGCCGACCGCTGTATCCGACGCTTGAAGAGGTGGGGTATTGGCAGCTTGGCCAGGCGCTCAAGGAGCACTTTTCTCCCGGTGATGGGGTGGCGAGTCCGGTTCGGGAGGCGCTGGTAGAGGGGCGGCTTTCATATTGTCCGCAGCGGATCTGTCCTGAGTATGCAACCGAAGACGCCTACATGGAATGCCTCTCGGTACATGCCATGGAGTGTGATGGTGATGGGCCTGTCGGCTATGTCGTCACCACCGCTGATCTCTATGATCCGAACGCTGTGGCTCGGCGAGACATGGACAAGTGGGTTGCGAGCAAGTGGTCGCCGGTCGCTGAGGTGGAGAACCCTAAATTTCAGGCGTGGATCTATCAAATTCCACGGGACGAGATTCCCGAATTGGCGCAGCCCTCTGGTCCGAATGCGGCGCACGATGGTAGTGGACTGGTGGGTCCTCCTGGTGGTGGACCGGCAGGTCCAGCGGGCCCGCCGCTTGGGGCTGATGGTCTCCCTCTGCCGGGCCCTGTTGAGCCGCCCACGGATGGTGGTCCGATGGGTCCTCCCAATGGTGGACCCGTGGGTCCTCCCAATGGTGGTCCCGTGGGGCCGCCGAACAGATAGCTGAGGCTCGGGTGAGGCTGTGCTGTGGCTACCTGAGGTCGTAGAGCACGTAGAGCTTAGACTCCCCGATTGGCTTTCCTTTGGCTTCCTGGATGAGCTTCAGCCACGCCGCATGCTTCTTGCGTACAAGTATAAAGTCCAGTGCGCTGAGGCCCGCACCTGGACGCTTGTCCGCGAGGCTCTCGTCATAGGTGAAGGCCTGTGCTCTGTTCGCAATGACGAGCGAGGCATGGGTGTCTGTAGCGACAGCAGCATCCGGTGGAATCTGTTCAATCAGCGCCCACTCGGGCGCGACATCTGTGGGGGTCTTCAGGGTCACTGCGGGACTGAGCTCGAGAAAGCCCATCCATGGCCTGGCCAGCATGATGGTGGCCACGAGGATCCCGGCACCGGCCAAGGCCAGCAGCGGACGGGTGACTGAGCCGAGGCGTGCGGCGTAGCGTGTCATCTTCCCGGCCCCCACGATGGCCGCGGCCACCACAAAGCCACAGATTGGAGCCATGTGATGGATGTGCCCGCTCCAGGTAGTGTCTACGCCCCCGTGGGCTGGCGCTGTCAGGTGGAAGAAGAGGGCCGCGAGACCAGGCAGCAAGGTGATGGGGCTGACCAGGGCCAGGAAGTGAACAGGCTTCAAGAAGGCGGAGTAGAAGTTGGTGAAGTCTGCAGCGCTGCGTGTCCAGACTGGTGGCCACGCCAGCACCATGTCTCCCGAGTGGGACATCATTGGGTTGTCGTAGCCGGTGAAGTCACGGCCGAGGTACCACAGTAAAGCACCATAGATGGCTGCGAGAGCACCCGCCTTGAGTGTCCACTTGAGCTTCGCCCGCCAGACGCCGGGGTGCCCAAGACCGATGAGCACCACCATGGGCAGCACCTCTTCTCGGCACATGGCTGCAGCGAGTCCACAGAGCAAGAACCCAATGGTATTGCCTGCTCGACAAAGCCAGACAGCACCCAAGATGAAGGGAATGGCGAGGACGAGATCTTGGTAGTCTTGGAGCGCCATGGCGACAACAGGCGGAAAGCCCAGGTACATCAGGAGACCGATGTATCCGCCCCAGCGTGTGCTGAGTTCGTGTCGAGCGAGGCCCCAGGCCGGGAGTGCGCCCAGGCTGACAACCGCTATCTGGATTCGTGTCAGCCACACAGGGTCAGGGTCGAGCCCATAGGCCCACCCCACGAAGGGCAGCCAGCCCACTCGGTGGCCAGACCACATCCATGAGTCGACGTAGCCAAAGTGGATTGTCTGTGCCCACTCTCCGAGGTTGGACCACATCCAGAACAGCTGGCTAAACACCGCCAGTGCGTAGTTCTCGACGTTGTTGAGGCTCATCACCAGCTCGGCTGAACGATTGGAGATCGTGCAGAACCATACCCATGCTGCGCAGAGGGGGATGAGCCAATGCAGCCGGGCTCGGGCGGCTTCATTCATTAGACGTCGAGGTCCTCAACAAGGTCCATCCAGCTCGTGATCTCGCGGAACCGAGTCTGTGGATCCTTGCCCATGAGGTCAGTGATGACTTGCTCTGTCTCGAGGCGGTCGCCATCCGGGATGGTGACGCGGAGTAGCTTTCGGCTGTCTGGCGAGAGCGTTGTCTCGTAGAGCGTCTTGGGCATCATCTCACCCAAGCCCTTGAAGCGACTGATCTCTACTTTGTAGCGAGCGGGTAGCTTGCCGATGATCGCATCTTTCTCTGCTTCATCGCCAGCCCAGTGAGTCTGACCACCGGCCTCGATCTTGTAGAGCGGCGGCTGTGCAAGGTAGACATAGCCATCGTCTATGAGGGGCCGAAGGTATCGATAGAAGAAGGTCAGCAGGAGCGTCGCGATGTGGTGGCCGTCTGAGTCGGCGTCCATCAACAAGATCACCTTGTGATAGCGGAGGCGGTCGGCCGTGAAGTCCTTGCCGATTCCACAGCCGAGTGCCTTCACGATGTCAGATAGCTCGTTGTTCGCGAGCACCTTCTTGAGGGCAGCCTGTTCAGCGTTGAGTACCTTCCCGCGGAGGGGAAGGATTGCTTGCGTGAGCCGGTTTCGGCCCTGCTTGGCGGAGCCGCCCGCACTGTCTCCCTCGACGATGAAGATCTCGCAGTCTCCTGGGTTGGAGTTTGAGCAGTCGGCGAGCTTTCCAGGCAGGTTCAGTCGGCGTGTGGTCGCGGACTTTCTACGCACTTGGTCGGTGGCCGCTCGTGATGCCTGGCGTGCCTTTGCTGACATCACGATGCGCATCAAGATGGCATCTGCGGTGGACTTATTGGTGTGTAGCCACTGCTCGAGGACGGGTCGAACCGCGCCATCGATCTGTGCACGGGTCTCAGGGTTGTTCAGCTTGTCCTTGGTCTGGCCCTGAAACTGTGGCTCCATCAGGAATGTCGAACAGATCGCTACGAGGCCCTCGCGGATGTCATCCGCGGAGATGGACAGGCCGCGAGGAATCGCGATGTCGTGGGTCTCGATGTAGTTGCGGACTGCCTTGACCACAGCGTCCTTGAGGCCTTGCTCGTGGGTTCCGCCGTCTCGTGTGGGAATACCGTTTACGAAGCTCTTGAAGTACTCGCGTGGAGCGTCCGTCCACGCCATGGCGATCTCGAGTCTCGGACTCTGGGTCCGCTCGATGTGGAGGACCTGATCGGTGGTCTTGCGGTTCTCACGGCCACTGATGGTGTGTTCAAGGAAGTCCAGTACGCCGCCGTCGTGTTGGATCTCTTCACGGACGTCGTTCGTCTCGTCTTTGAAGATGACCTTCATGCCCTTGTTCAGGTACGCGCTGACCTCGAGGTGCTCACGAATGAGGACGGGATCGAGGACGAGGTCTCCGAAGATCTCGGTGTCGGCTGTGAAGCGGATGTTTGTCCCCGAACCACGCGAATCGCCAATGCGCTCGCATGGGCCTTTGGGCTTGCCGCGGCGGAAGATCTGCTGATGCTTTCCTCCGGTACGAGTGATGGTTGCAACCATCTCTGAGCTGAGGGCGTTGACGACTGAAGAGCCAACACCGTGGAGTCCGCCAGAGGTGATGTAGTTGTTCTGATCGAACTTTCCGCCAGCGTGCAGCGTTGTGAGAATCAGCTCGAGTGCTGACTTGCCGTGCTGAGGATGAATGTCGACGGGGATACCACGGCCATTATCGGTCACAGTGACAGTGCGGCCGTCTCGGTGCAGTGTGACACCGATGGTGTTCGCGTGACCGTTGATGACCTCGTCGACGGCGTTGTCGACAATCTCCCACACCAAGTGGTGCAGACCCGGGGTGCCAGTGCCGCCGATGTACATACCTGGACGCTTACGGACAGGCTCGAGTCCTTCGAGGACTGTGATGTCACGCGCAGTGTACGAACTGGACACGGAAGACTTCTTCTTTTTGGGAGTGGGGGAGGGAGCAGAGGTAGGTGTATCCATCATGCATCACCTCCGGGCCCCATGGGGAGCCCGAGACCTTGCTGGATTCCCGTATCGATGTTTTGACCTTCACTATCGGGTGATGATCCATTTCCGCCCCCGTCATTTCCACCGTCGTCGTCGTCGGGCGAGTCGTCTTCATCCTCGATGACACTGGCCAGGTCGTAGCGGATACAGTCGCGGGTCCAGTCCACAAAACGACCACGCTTGAGTACCACCGACCCGCGCGCTGCGCGCTTGCCTGCGAACTTGCTGGGTCGCACAGTCTCTTCCCGACCTTGAGGAGTCTTGACGCTCGCTCCCTCGAACTTGTGTCGGGTCAGCTCGAAGGCCAAGACTTGGTCTCCGTCCCGGAGCTTGATGGCGATGACGCCCTTACCTGCTCCGCGAATAAACTTGGCCTCAGTCACGGGGAAGGTCAGCGCTCGGCCAGCCTCAGATGCGATGGACATCTCCTCGGTCGTGTCCGTGACATACACGGCGACGACCGCATCATTGTCACCATTGGGGCGCATGTATCTCCGCCCATTCTTTGTGGAGATCTCGCTGTGGCTCGAGAGCGCAAAGCGGATGCAGCGTCCCTTCCGCGTGACGGCGATACAGTGTGGAGGAGCGGGCTCAGGCTCTTCGCCCTCCACGAACTCAGCGTTAGGCAGATCGGCTGGTATCGCAGGCAGAGAGCGCTCGTCATTGAGCACGACGCCCACGATGCGCTCTCCGTCGGCAAACTTGAAGTGTCGCTGAACGGGCTCGCCGTAGCCGGTGGTGGACGGAATATCGTCGATTCGCAGGACGTAGGCGGAGCCTTGGTCCCCGAAGAATGTGATCGTGCTCTTGGTGATGGCTCGACCAATCCATCCCACCTCATCACCTTCTCTGACGCGAATCTTCTCGATGTCGGTGAAGCTCAACTGGCGCTTGATCCAGCCGTCTCGGGTGACGATGACATAGGTCTTCTCGGAGACGATGTAGTCGGCCTCAGAGAAGGTTGCAGTGTCGATGACTTCGTCGCCGCCAATGTCTGTGCGTCGGGGCTCTCCATAGAGCTTACGGATCTCTCCGAGCTCCTGGCTGACTACGGCCCACAGCTCCTCGTCGGATGCCAAGATGGCCTCGATTCGAGCTGCCTCTGTCCGCTTCTCCTCGAGCTCCTCGCGAATCGCGAGAATCTCGAGCTTGGCCAGCTTGTAGAGCTTGAGCTCGAGGATGGCCTCGGTCTGGACGTCATCAAGCGCAAAGCGACCCATGAGCTGCTCGGCAGCATCACGCTTGCCCTCAGAGCCTCGAATGATTCGGATGGCCTCATCAATGGCATCGAAGACAATCTCGAAGCCTTCCAGGATGTGGATCCGCTCGCGGAGCTTTGCGAGCTCGTATTCAAAGCGGCGCCGGACGGTCTGGTGACGAAACAGCAGCCAGGACCACAGCATCTTCCGGAGGTTGACCCGCTCAGGCTGAGGCAGGTCTGCACCAGGAACGGGGACGAGGCAGGTGAGGTTGACGTTGTAGTTCAGCTGAAGCGGCGTGTGCTTGAACAGGAAGGCCATCGCTGCGGGCCCATCCGTTGGCTTACGGAGCTCGAGCACGATGCGGACCTCGTCAGTGGACTCGTCTCGAACGTCTGAGAGCTGAGGGACCTTTCTGTCGGCGATCATGCCGCCGATCTTCTCGAGCAGCGTTGCCTTATTTACGCCGTACGGAACCGAGTTCACGATCACGTAGTTCTTACGGCCGTGCTTCTCGGTGGTCCAGGTTCCCTGCAGACGCACGGAGCCGGATCCTGTCTCGTAGATCGATATGAGCTCTGCAGGATCGTTCAGGATGACGCCACCGGTCGGGAAGTCGGGTGCCTTCACCTTGCGGGCCAATCGCTTGATCGAGACATCAGGGTCATCGATCAACATGAGACATGCATCGATGACTGCCCTGAGATTGTGCGGTGGGATCTTTGTGGCCATGCCGACAGCGATGCCCTCAGCGCCGTTGACCAGCAGCTGTGGGAATTGGGCTGGGAGCACGATGGGCTCAAAGATCTGACCGTCGTAGTTGGGACGGTAGTCCACGGTCTTTTTCTTGATCTCGTCGAGCAGCTCAACGGCCAGTGGCCGGAGCTTGCACTCTGTGTACCGCATGGCAGCGGCACCATCGCCGTCCATAGAGCCGAAGTTACCTTGACCATCGACGAGCATGTGACGCAGGGAGAAGGGCTGAGCCATTCTGACCATCGCATCGTAGATAGAGCTATCGCCGTGAGGGTGGTACTTCGCCATGACCTCACCGACGACGGCAGCGCTCTTGCGATAGCGTCCGTCTGGCAGCAGGCGAAGGTTGTGGTACATCGCGTAGAGAATCCGTCGCTGGACGGGCTTCAGTCCATCACGCACGTCGGGCAGTGCCCGCGAGGTGATGACACTCATGGCGTAGTTTAGGTACCGGTGTCGTGTGGCTTCGTGAAGCGCAACGGGCTCAATTCCGCTCTGGTCGGGCGTCATGGTCATCCGTGTCTGCAGGAGGGAAGGTCAGGGGGGAGAACAAAGGAGGGAACAAACCCCTAACCAATTGCGGCGGACGCGCAGGTTTTGACCTCACTGAGTACGTCAAACGTCACGTTTATGACTCCCTTTGACTGTGTGTGGTCGAGCACTTTGAGACGATAACGCTCTGGTTTTGCTCCCCATGCGCGAGCCCGTCGGTTAGCTGGGGACCCAGTGCTGCAGGAGGTTCCATGCTGCATATAGAACAGTTGATCGGGTCTTACGGCGCGACGCGCGCGATCTTCACGGGTACGGACGGCAAGTCTGTCGATCTTCAGGGTCCTGGTGGTGGTCTCGTGGCTGCCGTCGATGGGCAAGGGGTTGGTCCACTGGCTGGTGCGCTCGGCCAGGGTGAGACGCTGACGCTGGAAGATACCGGCGTCAGCCTGACTTTGGTGAGAGAGGGGACTCAGGCCCGCATGCGTGTACAGTGGGCGGATGGCCCGACCTACGAAGATGTGGTGTCTGTGGGTTCGACTGCTCCTACACCCGCAGCCCGGAAACCTGTTGCAGCGCCATCACCAACTGTGGCGCCCACAGCAACAGCGACGAGTGCGGTACCGCTGTTTACGCCGGATGCAGGATCCGCTGTCACTGATCTGGGTGCTGCACTTCACGACACTGGCTGTGTTCTCTATGTGAGCGATAGCGGCGTCTACAGCGCTGGAACGTTCGGGGCAGGTGAGCCGCTGCGTGGAATCATCCCTGCTGTCACGGTCGCGGACCTCGGCGCCTCGAGCTTCACGAAGGCTCACGGTGTTCGGGCTGCCTACGTCGCCGGTGCAATGGCTGGCGGCATCGCCTCCGCCGACATTGTTATCGCCATGGGTTCGGCCGGGATGATCGGCTTCTATGGTGCAGGCGGTCTGCCGCTCGAGGTTGTCGAGCGCGATGTGGCCAAGATCAAGTCCACCCTGGGTGACAAGCCAGCCGGCTTCAACCTCTTGCACAACCCTGTCGAGCCAAAGGTCGAGATGGGTACGGTCGAGATGTATCTGAAGCATGACTGCCGCTTTGTCTCGGCGAGTGCCTTCATGACGCTCACCCCTGCGATTGTTCGGTACCGCCTGAGCGGAATCCACAGAGACTCAGCGGGACGGATTGTGTGTCCTAATGCCGTGTTTGCAAAGGTGAGCCGTGCTGAGGTCGCAGAGCCCTTCATGCGGCCCGCTCCCAAGGCCCTTGTTGAGCAGTGCGTGGCTGAGGGTTGGCTCACTGCCGACCAAGCAGTGCTGGCATCACAGGTTCCGCTTGCTGAAGACATCACCGCTGAAGCCGACTCTGGTGGGCACACCGACAGGCGTCCGCTGGTTGTCTTGCTGCCTACGCTCCAGCGCCTGAGAGATCGGGTCATGAGCGAGGAGGGCTATGCCGCTCGGGGTATTCACCTGCGGGTCGGTGCTGCTGGCGGTATCGGCGATCCGGAGTCGGCCTATGGCGCTCTCGCGATGGGTGCAGACTACCTGCTGACCGGATCGATCAACCAGTCATCCAAGGAGGCGGGAACGAGTGATCTCGCCAAGCAGATGATCTCTCAAGCTGGAATGGCAGATGTCGCCACAGGGCCGGCTCCAGATATGTTTGAGATTGGTGCCCATGTGCAGGTCCTCAGTCGCGGCTCGATGTACGCACAGCGGGCGGGTCGACTTCATGATCTCTACAAACGGTTTCCCTCCATGGAAGAGATTCCGACGAAGGATCGCGAGAAGATTGAGAAGACTATCTTTAAGCGGACCTTTGCCGATGTCTGGGAGGGTACCCGCTCGTACTGGGCCGACCGAGATCCTGCTGAGGTGGAGCGCGCCGAGAAAGACCCACGTCACAAGATGGCGCTCACCTTCCGCTGGTATCTGGGCATGACGAGCCGCTGGGCTCGAATTGGTGAGCGTGACCGCAAGCGCGACTTCCAGATCTGGTGCGGCCCTTCCATGGGTAGCTTCAATGACTGGGTCCGCGGTACCTGGCTTGAGTCGCTCGAGACTCGCTCTGTCGTCGATATCGCGAATGCTGTCCTCGATGGTGCTGCAGCACTGCGCCGTGTTGAGTATGCACGCACCACTGGTGTCTCAGTGCCGAGCACTGCTGACCACCCCATTCCCCAACGTTCTTAGGAGCTGACCATGTTCGTACTGTTTTCTCTCATTCTGGCCTGCGGCGGTAGCGCCCAGGAGGCTGTAGCGAACGCACCCGCCACCAATGTTGAAAAGGCGGCCAGCAATGCCGGAGCGCCCGCTCCTGGTGATGCAGCAAAGATCGCGGAGGCGCTCAAGCTTGCTGATGCAGCCGACGGCACCGAGGACAAGATTGCGATCAAGTGTGCAGGGTGTGCTCTGGCCATGGACGGAAGTCCGGATCATGCGATTGAAGTCGAGGGGACAACGCTGCACCTCTGCTCCGCGATGTGTAAGACAGAGTTCACTAAGGACACGCCTGGCAATCTGGCGAAGCTGGTAGATTAGGCTCAGCGGGCCTCATTGGCGGTCCGCATTTAGTCTTATATTGGTCAAACAGACATCGAGACCTTTACGTTCGCCTCGCGAGCCGCCACCATGCATGCGACCCCATAAATTCAGGAGGTCTTGTGCAGGCCACGCGTTTCAGCAACATTTTGTGTCTCTCACTGAGTCTGGCCCTCATCGGCTGCTCAGAGAAAGGTGAAGACGGTCTCGTAGCGCCGCCCATGCTCGGTAGCGATACCGGTGAGCCAGGGGAAGGGCCTCCCATTCAGGGCGACTCGATTGTCTTGGAGACAACCCGCGGCCCCATCTATGCGGACTATCTTGACTTCGGGGAATTTCCGGGTCTCGTTGGCGTGCCCAACCTGGATGATGATGACGAAGACGGACAGAGCGACTGGAACCAGTCCGGTGATGTGAGCGGAGATAATGACTTCGCCCTGGCGACACTCCAGACTCAGGACCGAGCGGTGAGGCTCGAGCTTTCCGGTGCAGCTGGAATCCGGATTTATGATGGTTCGGGTATGATTATGGGTGACTCTGCTGGTAGCACATATGAGGTCATGAGCGGCAGCGGAGATGTGGATCTTCGTGTTGAGTACGCCGACTTTATGCTCCAGGGAACGCTTCAGATTGAGGATGTAGAGCGGGGCGAGAGCTTCGACGTTGCCCTCACTGCTAGCCCCCTGCTGTTCAACCACCACCTGCAGGCATCCAAGGAGACCATGTCCGTCTCGGTCAACGGTCCTGGCTACAGCAATGCCGACATGATGGGCGACTACGAGGCTGCGCTAGGAGATGACTTCTTTGCGGCCAGCGGTGGTGACTACGAATACGATGTGTGGATTCAGGATGAGATCGAGTTCGGGTATGCGACATCGCCCGATGCGCACTTGAACGTCATCTTCGATATGCTCAGGGATCGTGGTCTCGATGACTTCGCAGAGGATTTCTACGAAAAGCCGGGCTGGATCATCGTCAACTGGGGTGATTTCTGGGCCTCATCTCTGGATGCTGGCGGTAATTTTGAAGTCTCGCCGCCCGTGACCGTGGACGGCGTTCACTATCCCTATGGCCGCGTCTACTACGGTGGCGCCCCGGGGTACCAGCCAGGGGGTGCAACTCAGGATGCAGTAGAGAGTTTTCAGGTTCAGAAGCCATTTATGCCAGACTCAACCTGGCTCTGTGTTGGACACGTTGACGAGTTCACGACGACGATTCCGGACCCAACCGCTCCCAAGGGCTTTCGGTTTGTGATCTCTGATACGCGCTCAGGCTGGGAAGTGCTCGAAGGCATGGATCACTCAACGGCGCTCCCGAAGTACAGCCCTGGAGGCTACGCCGGTCACAGCCTCGATAGTGTTGGTGAGATGCTCGAGGATACGGCGCTGATAAATGTGAACGAAGAGGTCCAGGACATTCTCGATGAGCAAGAGGCGCTGTTTCGGGAAGAGCTTGGTCTCGATGATGAAGACATCCTCTACATCCCCTCACTCTTTGAAGAGGTGGATGAATGCGGAGGGACTGTGGCAGCTCTGATCCCCGGAATGGCCAACCTCGTCGTGGCTGATGTGGAAGACCAGCCGACCATCTTCTTGGCGGACCCGTTCCTCCGGTCAGACGTGAGCGACCAGAGCACGGACGCGATGATCGCCGAAGTGCGCGCGCGCTTTCCGGAGTCCCTCGATCTCGTCTTCATGGATGACTGGGACGTCTACCACATGATGCTCGGTGAAGTTCACTGTGGCTCGAACGTCAACCGGTCTGCACCGCGCACATGGTGGGAAGATGCTGGACACCTAATTTCTCAGGAGGGCGGACGATGAAGCGCTTATTCTTGGTCTCTTTACTGTTCTCAACTCAGGCCCTTGGTGGTGACTTCAAGGGTGATCTGGACCGGGATGCCGACCGTATTCGTGTTGACCACCCTGAGATTGCTGCGCGTGTCGACGGAATGTCTCCGCTGAAGAATCGGGCAGGTATGCTTGCCTTTCCAGGTGGCGACCTTGTTGATCCACGCGCCCAGGTCTTGATTCAAGATCGGCTGCTGGATGGTGGTGATGACGCACTGGTCAGGACGGCTCTGGCCTACGCCCTCGATGATGCGCATCGCATTCCGTGGGCGGTGGCGGCGGAGCTTGAACCCAAGGTACGTGCTGCGCTCATCAGCGGCTATAAGAAGGCCGGAGATGCAGATGCACTCGCGGCCTTCGAGAGCGCTCTCCAGGATGAGTCTCTGGTCGTTCGAGTGGAGGCGGCCCGACTCATTGGCTACCGCCCCGACTTGGTGAGTGAGACATTGCTTCAGGGGCTCGCGAGTGCACTGAGTGACCAGGAAGCAGACGTGAGACGCTTCGGTGTCCGTTCTGTCTCATGGCGTCAGGATCCAGGTGGTTTCGATCGGGTTGAGCCGCTGCTTGGAGATGCATCGGCTCAGGTTCGCGGTGCAGCAGTACGCGCACTTGGAAAGCTTGATCGTGAGCGTGCAGCAGCATTGCCAGAACTGCAGGCGCTCTCCAGCGATGCAGACCCTCGGGTGAAGCGGTCGCTGAAGCGGGTGCTCAGCCCCTGAGCTCGCCCCGTATGGTCTCGGTAAGTGCACTGACCCGCTCGCTCACCTCGGCGAGCGCCGTCTCTGCACGCTGGGTGGCTTCATCCGCATACGCAGTGTCTGCGAAGCCATCGAGATTGATCAAGACATTGTAGAAAGCACCCTCGGCTGCAGCCTGTGCCGTCAGGGCGGCAACGCCGGCATCGGAGCGTGCATTCTTGTTGCCCGTTGCTGCAACCTCCGCACAGCCAATCGCGTCGACAGTCCGCTCAAGAACGCCCAGGGGAACATTGATCGCGAGTCGCGTGGCCTCAGTGAGTGCTGTCTGTCGGGCTGTCTTGTCTTCAGCCGTCTTCTTCGGAAGCTTCATCGCCGCCATGATCTCATTGAAGGCTGCTGTGTCATTGTCGATGTCGGCCAAGAAGGCATCCTTCAGAGCTTGTGCCTTGACGGAGTTGTCGCAGTGCGCAGCAAAGAGGGTCTCGTAGCCTTTCTTTCCGTGAGTCAGGGTTCCCACCATTGCCGAGAGGGCCACTGACATCGCACCGCACAAGGATGCGACCGAGCCACCACCGGGTGCCGGTGCTGATGAGCCGAGCGTGTCGATGAAGTCTCGGCCGGTCATGCTGACGAGAGGACCATCGCCGCCGATTGCGTACTCGATGACCCTGCTCTCAGGCTCGAAGCTCCCGACGTCACGGAGGCCCATCGAGTGTATTGCTGTGTCGACCAGCTCACGCTCAGACACGCCAGGGTTGGCGTTCTCTTTGTTCAGATAGTATCGGCCGGCACGAACCATGGCTGCCTTCGGTACCAAGCCCACAAGCTCTGATCCAGTCACGATGACACCCTCATTGAGTGCAACCTGGCGGGTGGCCTCGAGGACCTCGTGCATGGGGCTCACCTCGAAGTCAGTCAGGTTCAGGGAGACCTGGCAGCGACCGTACTCTTCGATGAACCAGCCGATACCCTTCACACACTTGAAGAGACCGGGATCTCTCACTGCATTGCCGTCGTCGTCCCGGACGATCTCGCCGGCTTCTCGTCGGATGATTCCCTTCTCACGGACCAAGGCGGCTATCTTCATGGCCTTCTTGGTGTTGCGTGTGTTCAGGTTGATGTTGTAGGCGATGAGGAATGGGCGCGCGCCGATGGCGGTGGCGCCAGATCGCTCATTAAAGGCATCGGGCCCAAAGTCTGGTGTCCACGCTGGGTTGCCTTGGCGGCCTGCCAAGCCCTCGTATTCGCCGGCCCGAACCTCAGCGAGGTTGTGGCGCTCAGGGCGACTTGCAGCACTCTCGTACAGGTAGATCGGGATGGACAGCTCACGTCCGACGCGCTCGCCGAGGCGGCGTGCCAGCTCAGCACAGTCAGCCATGTCGATGCCCGAGACAGGGACAAAGGGACACACATCGGTAGCACCCATGCGTGGGTGGGCGCCGGTGTGCTGGCTCATATCAATGAGCTCAGCAGCCTTGGATATCCCCTGAAAGGCTGCCTCGAGTACGGCATCCGGGTTGCCGACCATGGTCATGACGGTTCGGTTTGTTGCCGCCCCTGGGTCCACATCGAGCAGCGAGACGCCATCAACGCTGCGAATTGCAGTCGCTATGGCATCGATGGTTGCGGCATTGCGCCCTTCTGAGAAATTAGGCACACACTCCACTATCGGCTGACTCATGAGATCTCCCTGATGTCACGGAGGACATATTCCGTGGGCTACATCTAATCCATGGGTGCAGGTGAGGGCCTCCTCGGTGTATAAAGCGATGGTGATTTTTCCCCCGGAGGCCGTGATGACTCGAGTTGTATTGTTCGCCTTTTTGTTTGGTTGCCCCTCAGCGCCCAAGGTCGATGGCGTCCTCGGCGAGACCGATGATGACTTTGTCGGTCAGTCCGGTGGTGATGCGGATGCCGACTCAGACTCGGATGCGGATGCGGATGCCGACTCAGATTCGGATGCCGACTCAGATTCGGATGCCGACTCGGATTCGGATGCCGACTCGGATGCCGACTCGGATGCGGACTCGGATGCGGACTCGGATGCGGATGCGGACTCAGACTCAGATGCCGACTCAGATGCCGACTCAGACAGCGACGCAGATCCGTCTTGGCCTTTTCCGGGAGACTATACCGGTGAGCTGAAGATTGAGGGTGAGTGGTGGGGAGAGTGGTGCGCTGGCGAGTCGGACTTCTCTGTTGACAGTGATGCCAACTTGACCGGTACTGCAGAATGCAGCTGGGAAGCTGGCTATGACGACGGCACGGTCGAGTTTGTCTTCAGCGGATCTGTGGCCGAGGACGGCTCGGTCTCAGGTGACGCGGAGGTATTTATATTTGGGGACTCAGGCGTCCTCGAGCTCGAGGGCAGTCACGGTGAGTCTGACAGCACGCTGACCACAGCATTCGCTCTGGGCGGTGGCGGTGGCGGTGGCGGTGGCGGTAGCCAGGCGCAGTACGTCACTGTTGAGCGTGACTGAACGTCAGGCTCTGGCACCAAATATAGCGGTCCCGATTCGTACGATGGTACTGCCACATCTGATGGCGACTTTGTAGTCACGGCTCATGCCCATCGACAAGGTGGTCGTCATGAGTCCGGCAGCTTGTCCAGCCTGCCCCAGCTCAGCCATCTCCAAGAAGAAGGGTGCGCTGTCTTCAGGGTCTTCGGTCATCGGCGGTAGGGTCATAAATCCACCCACAGTCAGCTTGTCGAGCTGCTCGATGCGCTTGGCCAAGTCGAGGGCCTCGCTGCTGGGTACGCCGCCTTTGGCCATGTCTGCTCCAGTGTTGACCTGGACCAAGATGCTGATGGGGCGTGGCGCCTTGCTAGAGATGGCAGCTGCAAGCTCGATGGAGTCGACGGTGTGGATGACGCTGGCCCAAGGGACAACGTACTTGACCTTGTTTTTCTGGAGTCGACCAATGAAGTGCCACTCCGGGGGAGGGGAGTGGCTCGCGAGCAGTGGCGCCTTGTCCCGCAGCTCTTGTGCGCGATTCTCGGCGAGGAGTGTCTGGCCGGCGACCAGCGCCTCACGAATGCGCTCAACCGGCTGAGTCTTGCACGCACCGAGGACACGCACCGAGTCCGGTGTGCGGCCAGCATCGATGGCCGCTTGTGCGACATCAGCATGAACGCGAGAGATGGAGTCTAAGATAGTCATTGTTCTTCTCGCTCAATTCCGGCGCTCAGCAGCGCAGGGATCACGCTGCTCAGTGGGAGTCCGACGACGTTGGTTGTGCTGCCGACGACCCGATCGATCAGGCTCGCGCCATCTCCTTGGACCGCGTAGCTCCCCGCCTTGTCTCGACCCTCACCGGTAGCGACATAGCGCTTGATCTCGACTGCAGTGAGTGGACGGAAACAGACCCGTGAAGTTCGGCTGCCACGAAATACAGGGCGACCACTCGGGCTTGGCTGTGTACCGGACCAGCGCAGACACCACGCTGTCGTCACCTGGTGCCACTTGCCTGCGAGCGCGCTGAGCATCTGTATTGCTCCATCATCATCGATCGGCTTCTCAAAGATGTCGTCACCCGTATGAACAATCGTGTCCGCTGCAAGAATCCAGGCCTGCTCAACATCTACCGCTGCTGCCTTCTCGGTCGCGAGCCGCTTGACGTAGCGGAGTGGCTGCTCGCCAGAGCCGCGGATTTCGGGGATATCAGGGGGAATGACTGCAGAGATATCGAAGCCTGCTAGCGTGAGCAGTTGACGTCTTCTCGGTGAGCCGCTGGCGAGGATGAGTCGAGACATGATGGCGCTCTAACCCGTCAATGAGTCGGCGATCTCGGACCACCGGCCGCTATAGATCTCTCGAACAATCGGCTGTGCATTCGGAATGTTGAGCTTCCCGATGTCTTCCGTATCTGTGCCATCAATGAGGCCCAGCAGTGCCCGTATGAGTCCGCCATGACCGACGAGCAAGATGGTCGAGTGGGTCTGGAGTGATGCCAGTAGGTTCACCGCGCGGATGGCGACTTGCTGGAGACTCTCGCCGCCTGGCGCTTGGCCGGTCCAGGTGTGCAGAATGTCGCGCTCACCGCTCTGCTTGAGCTTGTCGATAGACTCGCCCTGCCAGCGTCCGAGGTGGCGCTCTCTGAGCGCAGGCTCACACACCAGCTGGATGGGTAGACCGGCTTCTTCGAGCGCGAGCTCGGCGGTATGCTTGGCTCGCTGTAGATCTGAGCTCAGCGCGGCATCGAGCTTAGTCCCCCCCAGCAGTGATGTAATGGCGATACCGGCTTGACGCGCTTGGCTCACTCCCAAGTCAGTGAGCGGTACATCATGGTGGCCTGAGAACACGCGCGCGTGATTGGCTACGCTCTCACCATGCCTCAGAAAGATCCAGGTGCTCACTTCGCTGACGGCTGAGCCGCAGCCCGTGAGGTCTTCTTGGAGGTCTTTTTGGTCGGCTTTGGCTTTCCGTTTGAGACGTCTACATCCTGTAAGCCCGTGGCCAGTGCCCCTCGGATTCGCTCCTCAGCGACGAGCAGCATTGCGGTGTCCGGTCTCGATCCGAGGAGACTCTCTACCTCTTGGGTGAGCGTGCTCAGGGGCCCCTTTCGCACAAGACGGCGCTTGATTCGATTGACGCCCAGGCGGACCTCTGGTCCGAGTGGGATGGCAGCGTACAGTTCTCGCATCAACAAGAAGAAGCGATTGCGAAGGATGGCGAGAGCGACTTGGTCCCATGGGCCTGAGGTCTGCTCGATACGCATGGCCCGGAGCGCTGGGAGAATCCCCGTCGCTTCACCGACCGAGATGTAGCGAATGATGGTGTGGCTGACCCGATCATCTGGCTTGTGCAGGAGTGCAATCTCTCTTGCGATGGTGAGCTTTGTCAGCGTCGCAATCTTGACTGCAATGTTCTCCGGTATGCCGCGATCGATGTGGACCTCGCCCATCTTCTTGAGCTGCTCTTGGTGCGCTGCTCCGCGAACCTTTGGCAGCTGACGAAGCACCTCACGAATGGTGTCGGTTGGGTCACCCTGAAGCTGTGACTGGCCGGGGTTCAGCGCAAAAGCTGCCAAGGCTGTGATGGCATTCTGGACCTCGATCCATGCCTTGTACTTCGCCTCAAAGCTCGCATCGCATGAGTCAATGTCCTGGCGGATTTGATTGCCGTTGACCATCTCCATGGCGAGCAGCCATGCACGGGTGATGGCGCTGGCGCTTGCACCAGTCCACTCCTTGAGGATTGGGTAGAACAAGACGCCGGTATCGCCGACCACTTCAGTGATGAGCACTGTCATACCGATCGACTGGTGCAGCATGTGGTTGGGGATGTAGTCCCCAAACTTCTTGCGAATGTCCTTGGGGAAGTAGCTGAGGACGCGCTCGTCGAAGCCGGGAATGTCAGCCGGATCTGATGCGAGGAGCTCCTTGAAGATGTGCGTCTTCATGTGTGCTGCGAGGACGGCCAGCTCAGGGCGCTCTAGCCCTTGGCGTGACGCGGCACGTCGTGTGAGATCATCATCACTCGGGAGGTTCAGTGCCGTCCGTGTTGTGTTGGACATGTTGCAGACCCAGTCGATGGTTCGACTGAAGAACAGGGGGTCCCTGCTGGAGCGAATCTGATCGAGGCTGAGCTGGTTTGCCTGGGTGTCCGAGTTGTCGAGAACAAGCTCTGCAACAATCTCAGTCAGTCGCTCAAGGAGACTGTTTCGAGCCGCAGTCTTGAGTTTTCCATCGGCGACCACAGCGCTCAGTAGAATCTTGAGGTTGACCTCATGGTCAGACATGTCCACGCCGCCAGAGTTGTCGATGGCGTCGGTGTTGATGCGACCCCGATTCTGGGCATACTCGACGCGGGCGGCCTGGGTGAGTCCAAGGTTTCCACCCTCACCAATGGTCTTGCACCGCAGCTCGCTGGCGTTCACTCGAAGGTTGTCGTTGGTGGCATCACCGACGTCTTGGTGAGTCTCCTCGCTGGCTTTGACATAGGTGCCGATTCCGCCGTTCCAGAGGAGGTCTGCGGGCATCCGGAGAATACATCTGATGACGGCGTCGACCTCAAGCTCATCGCTCATCACGCCGAGCAGATCCTTGATCTCTGGGGACAGCTTGATGGACTTCGCCTGACGACTGAAGATGCCGCCACCCTTGCTCAGCAGCTTGGTGTTGTAGCCATCCCACCCTTCTACAGCCTTGAACATCCGAAGGCGCTCTTCATAGGTTGTCTTGGGGTCAGGATTTGGGTCGATGAAGATATGGCGGTGGTTGAAGGCTGCGACGAGCTTCATGTGCGGCGTCTCGATCACACCGTTTCCGAACACATCGCCCGCAGGGTCGCCGATAGCGACGCAGGTGAACTCTTCCTTGTAGGGGTTGATTCCCATCTCGGCAAAGTGTCGCTGGGTGGTCATCCACGCACCACGGGCGGTGATGCCCACCTTCTTGTGGTCGTAGCCATTTGAGCCGCCGCTCGCGAAGGCATCATCGAGCCAGAAGCCATACTCTCGAGCGACACCGTTGGCCGTATCTGAGAGGTGTGCTGTGCCCTTGTCTGCAGCCACGACCAAGTAGGTGTCGACACCGTCGTGGCGGACCACTTCAGGCGGATGAACTGTCTTGCTTTCAACAATGTTGTCGGTGATGTCCAGCAGTCCTCGGATGAGGAATGTGTACAGCCGGTCAGCCTCCGCGCGGCGCACCGCACGATCGGCGTAGCTGTTCTTCAGGAAGAAGCCGCCCTTGGCACCCTCCGGTACGATGAGGACGTTCTTCACCATCTGGGTGGTGGCGAGCCCTTGAACTTCCCTGCGGTAGTCCTCCCGATCCGACCAACGAATTCCACCACGGGCAATCTGGCCGCCACGAAGGTGAATACCCTCCATCTCAGGATGGTGGACATAGACCTCGTACTTCATCCTCGGCTCTGGCATCTGCCAGACTCGGGCGCAGTCAATCTTGAAGCTGATGTAGTGCTCGATGCGATCTTGGCGATAAAAGTTGGTCCGCAGGGTGGACTCAATGAGGTTGAACACTGTCCGGAAGGTCACGTCTTGGTCGTGAGCACGCAGTCCACGAACCTGTGCCTCAAATGTTTCCTGTGCTTCAGCCATGGCCTTCTGTCGGTCACCGCTCAGGTCCGGGTCAAAGCGTGCGTGGAAGTATGTCCACAGCTGCTGGACCAGTGCTGGCTGTGCCAGCAGGATTTCTTCGATTCGAACCTTTGTGTAGTGGAGACCGAGCTGTCGAGCGTAGCCCAAGTAGCCACGAATCATGTCCACTGCGCGCCACGGTACACCTGCGGCCAAGACCAGCTGGTTCAGTCCATCATCGGTCATTTGGCCTGTAAAGACGGCCTCGAGAGCGTCGACCAGATCGTGGGCTTGCTCCAAGATTGACTGCTCTTTAGCGAACCGTACGCCCTGGAGGCGGAAGGTGTCGATGTTGTACACAGAGCCATCTCGGAGGGTCACAGGATCAGCGAACTGATCGAGAATGACGAGCCCGAAGTTGTCGAGGACCGGCAACATCTCGCTGAGCAGGATGTTGTTGAACTGGTACATGCGAAGGCTCAGTCGACCGCTGTCGTCTTGATAGATGTCAGCGAGGACTCGGTTGGAGTCGCTGACAGCCTCGAGCATCTGAATGTCATGGGCTGCTTGTGCGGGGCTGGTCTTCCGCTGGTACATCTGCTCGAAGGCATGGCTGTAGCGGAGGGTGAGCTGTTCTGCCTTCGCTGTGCCACACTCTTCGCTGAGGACCACGCGGACGCGATCGGGCCAGCCGGCTGCCAGATCAATGACATCGGCAGACAGATCTGCGCTGTCTTGCTCGCTGAGAGTCTTGCAGCCAGTCATGAAGAAGTGAATCAGCATGGTCTCGTAGCGGCCGACGAAGACACCGTGGTCACAGTACGAGGCACCTGTCGCGTCAACAAGCGTGCGCTCGATCTCTTGACGGACCTCATCAGACCATCGATCTCTCGGCATCGCGGCCAGCACAAACGCGCTGCCGTCGTCGGGAGACTGGAGGATGTGGGCACGTGCCTTACGCTCTTGTTCTGCCTCAAGCACCCGGTCGATCATCTCTGTGATCTCACTGGACTGCGTTGTGAAGAGGAACTCTGTGGGCAGAGAATCGAAGACGTTTGCGATGCCCTTGTATCGGTATGAACTGGGCTTGCAGTCCTGTGTGCTGAGGATCTCAGCGAGCGTCTGGCGAAGCAGAGGGACGTGTCGGCTGGGCTGTGTCACAGCGCGGTAGGTAAACAGGCCCTGCAGCTTGAGATCGGTTCCATTTCTGAGTCGAATACAGATCTCATCCTTCCGACCGGCGCGATGAACCATTGACTCTGTAGGTGCCTTGCGCAGTGTGACGGGACGGTCCCCGCCATGCCACTTCTCGAGAGACGTCATGTCTGTGAGCTTAGAGACGCTCTTGTCGGCATTGCCTAAGCGTGTCTTCCCGTTGATTAAGCCCATGAAGACGAAGTTGTCTGCGAGCAGCCACCGCATGAAGGCGGCGACCTCTTTATCTTCTTCAGTCCGATCGGGTGAGCCCATGAGATCGTGTGCAGTCTCTGCAACGAGCTCAGTAATGGGGGCGAAGCCAGAGACAACAGCCTGAGCGAGGCGTAGCCGCCGCTGCAGCTCGGCCTGGAGCTGTTTGGGATTTTCTGTGTGATCCGCGATGACGTAGATCAGGCTCTCGAGGGGATTCTTCGGATCGTCGACACTCTCGAGATTCCCGGCTTTTGTTCTACCGATGCCGAGAACAAGATTGAACCCAGCTTGGTAGCTGATTTCCAGGCTACGGAGCGTCAGCAGAACAGTGTCCACGATGAACGCCTGATCGGGCATCTGACTCTGAATCAGCGTGCCGTGCTCTGTCTCCTCAACAATGACCAATGGGTCGTTCCCAGCCCGCTTTTGAGTCGCCTCAAAGAACGTACTGAGAATGTTGAAGACCTCCTCTTCGCTGTGCCTTGCTTGGAACGCGGTGCGAATCTGCGGTGCAGCAGCACCGAGGAAAGATTGAAATAGAGCGTTGTCAGTCCCTTTTGGGGCACCGTGCTTGGCGGCAAAGTTACTGAGTCGCTTCGTGAGGGTGGAGGTGGCCATGTTGCCTCCTCTGGTCTCGAATCTGTTGTAGGGGGTGCGAGAGGTCGCCAACTCTACCCTGTTTCGGGCCCACCTGTCCTACACAATTCTACGGATTTTTCGGATCGGGCAAATCTACGGTTTCGTCGGGGTAAATTGCCCGGGCATCTCCATTGATAAGTTCAAATGCTGCGTAGTTGTGTCCAGCGTATGCGCTGATGCCGGTGTCGATTCCGATAATTGCTCCTCCGCAGCGTGCTGTAATCTTGCCGGATTGTTGGGTTGTATGACCCATGATCATCCGCTTCATACCGAGGAGCGTGAGCGCTTTTCTTACTTCTTTGCAGGCTGATGTCTCATCATCAAGCAGATAGCCGCGGTACCACATGGGTCCCTCGGAACCAAAGAAGATGGCGTACTCGTCGCGCCCGACATGCTTCGCCTGGAGTTGGGAGAGTACTTCGCGGCCGCGTGCTGCCATCCCGGCGTTAACGCCGCCGTGGACATAGACGCTGCTGCCATGGAAGACCACCATGTGACTTGAGTGAATCCACTGACCCATCACGCCACGTGGTCTCAGGTCTCGCATGCGTGTGTCGGGCGCGTCGTACTCAGAGAGATCTGCGGGTCTCACACCGCGCCAGTCACCGACGAGATTCATGACCTCGTGGTTGCCCAGGACCGGCAAGATGTTTCCTCCGGCCGTCCGTGCCTCGCGCTGCAGCTGCTGCAGGATCTCAATGACCTGACGGCTGCTCGGACCCTTGTCGGTGACATCACCCGTCTGTATGAGCACCGAGTCCCCGCCACTCCAGTGCCCCTCTGCATCCATCAATCCCGCCATCTTTAGGACTGCTCTGGTGGCCTCAGGATCGGCGTGTAGGTCACCGATCGCAACAACACGGGGTGCGGCAAAAGCATGCAGGAGTATGGTCAAGAAAAACAGCATGGTTCTCTACGTTGGGTATATTGCGTGGGCTGCGACGTCGAGGAGATGCTGTGAGCGATACCCCCCAATGTGATTCACTGGCCGCCGCTGCGGTCGCCTATGCCGCAGATAGCGGTTTCTCTGGAGCGGAAGCTCATGTTGAGCACACCCTGACACGGGTGGTCACATGGGACTCAGCGGCTGTACTCAGTGCTGTCAGTCTGCCCGCCAAGTCCCGGGCACGGGCAGAGGTTCGCGTGTATACGGGCGATGGCCGGTGTGGAACTGCTAGTGGTGATGCGAGCACGGAACAAGCCATCTGCTCCCTCGTCGATAAGGCGGGTCTTGGAGTCTCTGACAGTACACCCAGCCGTTATGCCGGTCCTGCGAGCCGCTATGGCCAGACGGATGTGGGCCTGGGTCTTCTTGATCGCCGTTACCCAGCCATTGAGCCGGAGAACCGAGAGGATGCGGTCAATGAGCACATCGAGGATCTGCGCTCAATTGCTGGGGTAGAGCCGCTGGCATTTCGATACACCGAGGTGCTTCGGAGCAGAGCAGTGGCCTCATCGAGCGAGAACAATCGCGCCGAACAGGGAACCGAGTACACCCTCTACGGCAAGGCGGGCACGACGGATGGCCAGCATGTCATAGAGCAGTCGGTTCAGTCGCGCATCTTTGCTGACGTCGCCAGCCTGCCCCTGGGGGCCGATATGGGTATCCAGCTCTCTCGATATCGCGATCCGCAACCACTGGTTGAGGGTGAGCTTCCTGTTGTCTTCGAGCCCAGAGTTCTCGCCAAGATCATAGAGGCGGTCGCGCCAGCATTCGCGCGAGATCGTGTCGATGCAGGGCAGAGCTTCCTCACTGAAGGTCGCCGTATAGGCTCTGAGAAGCTCCATATGATCGATGATGGACTGCTTATTGGTGGACTCAGGACCCGTGCTTTTGATGCGCGGGGTGTGCCCTCACTCGACCTCCCCTTGATTCGGGAAGGGAGTGTCGGTGCGCTGTACCAAGGAACTGAGCTTGCCCGCGAGCTCGACGGCCGACCCTCGGGTCACGAAGGGAAAGATGGTATCTGGCACGGAAACCTGGTCCTTCGAGCAGGAACCCGCAGTCGCAATATGATCTATCCAGACCTGGGTCCCTTCTTGCTGCTCGATGATCTGACGGTGACTGGCAGTCGCTGGTTCGACCTTGCGTCGGGCAAGCTGCGACTGAAGGGCCACTTCTTTAGCGGCGCTGCCGGTGAAGAGCCTGTCTACCTGGGGGTACACACCCTGACGACGACCTTTGTCGACCTCTGGTCGGGTATCCGAGAGGTGGCCAATGACCAGCGCCGCTTCGGTGCAGTGGATGTCAGTACATGGGTTGTGGACGGACTTAAGGTGGGTTGATCGTCTCCGGTCGGGCCTGAAGCCTGCATCCGCGATACGTCTTCATCATGTCAGAGGCCCATACCCGCAGAGAGATGATTCGCATCGCACGGCTCTGCTACGAGCGAAACTTGCTTGTGGCAATGGACGGCAACCTCTCTGTGCGGCTCGATGATGGAAACATCCTGGCCACGAAGGCGGGCTGTCACAAGGGCATGCTGACCGATGATGACTTGGTCGTGATCGATATGCGTGGCAACAAAATTCGCGGCCAAGGTGACCCGACATCAGAGATGGCGATGCACCTGGCCTGCTATGATGCTCGGCCAGATGTACGGGCTGTGGTCCATGCGCATCCGCCCATCTCAGTCGCCTTCACCATTGCTGGTGTGAGCATGGCGCGCTGTGTTCTTCCTGAGGTGGTGCTCACTCTCGGTGTGGTTCCGACACTGGATTACCGCACGACCGGAACGGCGGACCTTGCGTCACTCGTTGGCGAGAATATTTTGAGCCACGATGCTGTCTTGATGGACCGGCACGGTGCGGTCTGTGTGGGCCAGAATTTACTCGAGGCCTTCTGTAGACTGGAGACCATGGAGCACACGGCCTTGATCACAAAGGCTGCCCGAGACATGGGTGAGGTCAAGGAGCTCGATCCCGGTGAGGCGGCCCGACTGCGGTCCATGGGACTCAAGCGCTACGGCGGTCCTCCTTCAGCTGTCGCGAAGGCAGATCTGCCCGGCGCGGATCTACCAGAGGCGTGTCAGGCCTGTACGGGCTGTACCAATCCAAGCCCTACCGGTATTGGTCCATCGACCACCGGGTCGCGCGCCAACATGCGGATGGCTCGAGTCACCGCGGCACCCATGGCCACACTTCAGCAGGCGATGTCTGATGCGGCCCGCTTTAGTCTCACTGGTTCGACCGACTCCGCACAGCCCAGCGACCTGGAGCGTGCGGTGACCGCTGCAGTGGTTCAGGCTCTCGGTGATGGCCAGTAGATCCTTGCCAGCGATCTTGCGTCGCCTTGTTGATTTTCCGGTGGTCGTCATGGCGATCGGTATGGTGGGCCTGTTGGTACGGACCATCGGCCCGAGACTTAGCTTTCCATATGACCTCGAGTGGATGGAGGGCGGCATGCTCGCACATGCTGCTCGTGTGGCGGAAGGAAGCCCGCTCTATGTGCTCCCGTCGGAGGGGTTCATCCCCTTCATATACCCGCCGCTCTATCCATGGTTGGTCGGTGGCCTGAGTGCTCTCGGCCTGCCGCTGGACTATCCACTCGGTCGGATGATTAGCCTCGTCGGTGTACTGGCGGCCGCGATTGTGCTGGTCTTCATCGTTCGGCGTGAGGGTGGGTCGTGGTCGATCGGTGTCGGTGGCGCAGCGCTATTCTTGTCGACCTATGACTCAAGCGGAGCCTTCTTTGATCTGGTGAGAAACGATGGTCTTCAGATAGGACTGCTCGCCTCAGCGCTCTTGAGTGTACGCACAGGATGGATCCGAACCGGTGGCCTCTTGCTCACTGCGGCCTTCCTCACCAAACACACTGCGGCCTTGTACGGGCTGCCTGCACTGTGGTGGCTACACAGTCACCAGGGCTGGCCTCAGGCTAAACAATTCATTCTCTACAGTGTCGTTCCAGCGCTCCTGATGACTGCTGGACTGACTTGGGTGAGTGATGGACTCTTTCTGACCTACATTCTTGATGTTCCCTCAGATCATCCATTTGTCTTTGAGCGGTTCATCTGGACAGCACCAAAAGAGCTTGTCGTGGCGCTGCCGTGGACATTTGCTCTGATTGTCTTGACCGCAGTAATTTCTCGTCGCGCGGTGAGCCGTGGTGCGCGCTTCTGGTTGCTCCAGGGCGCCGTCGCGATTCTGCTCTCTGCAGTGATGCGAGGGCATCATGGTGGCTTCCTCAACGTCCTCATTCCTGGATTGTGGACGATGGCTTTGTGGGCGGCACTCAGCGTGTGCACGCTGCGGAATCGCTGGCCAAGTATGTCGGTTGGCGTCGTGACCGCCTCATTGATTGCTTGGCAGATCTGGTCGGGTCGCTGGAGCCCGGCCACCTACACGCCGACTGAGGCAGATCGGGCGGCCGGAGACAGTGTAGTGGCGCAGCTTCGGGCGATTGATGGTCCGATACTGGCACCGTGGCAGCCTTGGATGCCGGTGCAGGCAGGCAAGGCGCCGAGCATTGCCCTTATTGCGCTTTGGGACATCGATCACAAGGGCGGAGCACTTCATACAGAGGCCAAAGTGATCGCCAATGGTATCGCTGAGCATCGCTGGGCTGCTGTGCTGACGGCACGCTCAAACCTCAAGCGGGGCCTCAAGAAGTACTACCGGCGTGGAGAGTTTGAGCGTCCCCGGGGGAAGGCTCTCTATCCGAAGACCGGGTGGAAGGTTCGTCCCCATGCGCTGTGGTTTCCCAAGACGGGGACTGTCGAGACTCCAGCTGCGCGAGACTAGCTTACTCGTCGCTGGTGGTCTCACCTGTGTCTGAGCTGTCGGTCCCAGTATCGGTGTCATCAACGCCGGTGTCTCCATCTTCTGAGCCTGTGTCGCTGCCCTGATCGTGATCGGGATCGACGAAGCTCGCGTAGAGTGGGAGCTGAAACTTGCCTGGGCCACCATCGTCAAAGTTTGAGTCGCTGGTGTAGACCTCGATATTGCCGATGGCCTCGGACACCTGGTTGTTCTGGGCAACAAGCTTGTACTCCACCTTATCTCCAGCACCGAGTGAGTAAGATGTAGCTGTCCCACCATCGTGGCGGATCAGATCCGTGAAGACCTCTTGTCCGACGTTGTCTCCAGCATCGGTGATCTTGACGTGGGTGACCTCGAGGTTTGATGTGCCGATGTTGAAGATGCCGAAGTAGCCGGGCTTGCCCAGTGACGTGATCGACATGGAGCCAAAATTGACGCCATCAGCTGGTGTGACTTGCAGCAGTCCATTTGCTTCAGGTGGGGCGGTGTTGTCATTGCCTGCTGAGAAGGACTGGTTGCCAGCTGAGCAGCCAGTGAGGATGGTGATGAGCAAGAGTGCCGCACGCATAGAGTCTCCAAGTTGTGGCTGGAAGGATAGCGCAGGGAGGGCTCAGGCGGTATGTCCGAGCCATGAAAGACCCCGCAACACTCGAGATCTGCATTGAGGTCTGCAAGGGTGCCTTCACGAAGAGACGGCCCGATGGCAGCGTTGATTTTGTCTCGCCGCTGCCCAGTCCGTTTGCATATGGTTCTGTACTCGGCAGTCTTGCTGAAGATGGAGATCCCGAGGATGCTTTAGTGGTTGGGGTCACTCCAGAGCTCGGCAGTACCGTCATCTTTCCTGTCTGGGGCAGGGTTCGATTTGTGGATGCCGGGGTCGATGATCACAAGTGGGTGACGGGTCCACGGTCGCCGACCGAGCTTGAGTGGCGACATATCGAGCGATTTTTCAGATTCTATGCAGTGGCTAAGCGCGTGCTCTATCTGCTGAGACGAGCCTCTGGCCCGACCAGTTTTGAAGGTGTCGAGCGCCACGCCCCTCCATCAGGTTAGTCAGGCTGTGTAGCTACCGGAGAAGCAATGTTTCGTCAGATAGTAAAGAAGGCAGTCAAGAAGGCTCTGGGCATCGATACCCCGGAGCGTGGCACGTACACGCCGGCGCCCTCAGCGCCTGCACCCGCGCCTGTACCCGCACCAGCGCCCGCACCGGCTGCTGCTCCCACTCCAGTGGCTGAAGTGAAGCCAGTGGCTGAAGTGAAGCCAGCGGCGAAGAAGCCAGCGGCGAAGAAGCCAGCAGCGAAGAAGCCAGCAGCGAAGAAGCCAGCGGCGAAGAAGCCAGCGGCGAAGAAGCCAGCGGCGAAGAAGCCAGCGGCGAAGAAGCCAGCGGCGAAGAAGCCAGCAGCGAAGAAGTCAGCAGCGAAGAAGCCAGCGGCGAAGAAGTCAGCAGCGAAGAAGCCAGCGGCGAAGAAGCCAGCAGCGAAGAAGCCAGCGGCGA
>Ga0315315_10000639_pt1 | contig 29943 bp, 23 predicted proteins | sample M140m3416metaG_FD_203699 | JGI IMG/M metagenome (GOLD analysis project Ga0315315, IMG submission 203699) | Ammonia-oxidizing marine archaeal communities from Monterey Bay, California, United States - M1 40m 3416 | ecosystem: Environmental > Aquatic > Marine > Intertidal zone | place: USA... | reverse complement strand
GCGTACGACTTGCGAAAAACATGTCTTATGACGACATCGTCGAGGGCATTGTCGTGGCCGACAACCGTCAACCCAAAGAAGATTACGTTTCCTACTGCGAAACAATGACAGAGGCATGCAAACCGGGCAACGAAGAGTTATTCGCTGAGCGTGATGGGCTTCCGATGTTTTGGGGTCGTCGTAATTTTCAGAAACCTGAAGAACGAGCCATTGGATTTGCCTACACTTTCTTGGGGGTTCGCATCGAGTGCGCACAATGTCACAAACATCCGTTCGACCGTTGGTCGAAGAATGATTTTGAACGTTTTTCCAAACTGTTCACACCCATTCGCTACTCAGCGACAGTCGTTGCGAAAGACGCAAAAGAGGATCGCCTGGAACTACTGGATGCGTTGACTGACGGTAAGAAACTAAAGGGTGGTGACCTGCGTCGGGCCGTACAAAAAGGTGCTCAGCAAGGCAAAACGGTCCCCTTTGGTGAGTTAGTTTTTGATGACAGTAGTATTCAAAGACAACGAAAGGCACAGGCACAAATCAAACGCAAAGGAGGAAAAGCAAGACCGATCACGATTCCCTCCGGAAAAATTCTCGGTGAAAAAGGAGAGGTGACACTGGACGCAGATCCTCGCGATGCACTGATGGCGTGGCTCCGATCTGCTGAAAACCCTTACTTCGCCAGGGCGATCGTCAACCGTGTCTGGAGCAACTACTTCGGTGATGGCATCGTTAGCCCCACAGACGACATGAACCTCGCCAACCCCCCCGTCAACGAACCGTTGATGGACTATCTGGCGAACGAGTTCATCAAACATGACTTTGACCTCAAGTGGTTGCATCAGAAGATCGTAACCAGTGAAACCTACCAACGTTCTGCAGACACAAATGCTACCAATGCAGTGGACCGCACAAATTTCTCTCATCATATTCCACGGCGACTGCCTGCCGAAGTCGTTTACGATGCTGTAATTCTGGCGACTGGCTCGGATAGTCAGGCACAGAAACTGCGAACAGAAGTGAGTGAAATGGCGATCGCGGAAGGAAAACCCAACCGTCGAAATCAGCAAGACTTCGCATTGGAAGTATTCGGTCAATCCATCCGGGAGTCCAACTGCGATTGTGATCGCAGTGACGCACCCAGCCTGCTTCAATCCATCTACTTGCGTAATGATGCAGATATGCACAAACGGCTCAGCGACAAGAACGGCTGGGTAGCTCAAGCCTGTTCGGAGCTCGGCGTCGCAGGGCCACGCAGTAGTCTTGACCCTCGCGCAGCGATGGTACAAAAGCGGGCAGAAAACTACCGCAAACAGTTTCTTGCACGCATCGCCCAGTACCAAAAACTGCCTCTCGAGCGGCAGACAAAGGCGAAAGCACAACTTCAACGAGAGCACAAACGATTGGCTGCGAAGCTGAAGCCTTTCAAGTTCGCGGTGCCAAAGTTATCGGTGCTCTTGAAGGATCAGAATGCCTGGCCCGAACTTGACACGCCCACTTCGCTCAAGAGTGCTGCCAAAACACTGGAACAGCTCATCGAGGAAGCCTATCTACGAACCCTCAGTCGCTATCCGGACCAGGAAGAGACAGAGATCTCAGTGGCATTCATTGAACAGTCCAAGACGCCTGCTGATGGTGTGCAATCGCTTCTGTGGGCACTTGTGAATACAAAGGAATTCATTCTCAGTCATTGAATGGATTTTTCCTGCTGGCACGCAGGTAGCAGTTCCACGCTACTGAGCCTCTGCCACGACATCCGAATTTACTCTTCGTAAACTGATAAACAACGAGTCATTTTCATGAAATTACATCGCACCTGTGACGGAATGCAACGCCGGGACATGTTGAAAGCGGGAGTGCTGTCACTCGGTGGCCTGACGCTGAGCAACTACATGCAACTGGCTCATGCCGGGCAAGTACAGGCTGGTCGCGCGGACCGGGCAATCTTTATCGAATTGCCGGGTGGCCCATCGCATTTGGACACATTCGATATGAAGCCGGACGCAGCCAGTGAGTTCCGCGGCAGTTTCAATCCGATCGCCACCAATGTGCCAGGCATTCAAATTTCGGAACACCTGCCAAAATTAGCCGCCGTTGCTGACAAGTTTGCGATCCTTCGTGGAGTGAGTCATACCCTGGCCGCGCACCGTCTGGGACGTGAGTACGTCAATACTGGCAGCAAGCCCATTCCGGCGCTTGAGTACCCCAGTTACGGCTCTGTGCTTTCCAAAGAGCGCCCGAGTGAAACCGACATACCAAGTCTTGTGGCTGTTCCCAAAGCCGGGCAAGGTGCTGGCTTCCTGGGAATCCGCTATGCAGCCCTCGAGACGAATTCGTCACCTGACTTTGGCGAACCATTCTCTGTGCGTGGGATCTCGTTAGGTGGAGGCATTGGTGTTGACGAAGTCCAACGACGCCAAAACCTGCTGAAAAAATTGGATCGTAGGTTCGCAGAGCTTGAAAAGAATGATCAGCTACTGGAAGGTCTGGATAAATTCGGCGACCAAGCCTATTCGATGATTACATCAGCACGCGCCCGAAAAGCATTTGATATCAGCCAAGAGCCCGAAAGCTTCTCCAAACAGTTCGGAGAGGAGTCATTTGGCCAGAGCTGCATGCTAGCCCTGCGTTTGGTTGAATCAGGCGTCCGGCTAGTCAGTGTACAACTTGGAGGATGGGATACTCACACTGACAACTTCAGCAAGCTGAAGGATAACAATCTGCCCAAGCTGGATGCTGGTCTCAGCGGCTTACTAACAGGCTTGGAACAACGAGGTCTCTTGGAAACGACCGCTGTGTTTGTGACAGGTGAATTTGGACGAACACCCAAAATCAACTCGAGGAGCGCTGAAGGTGGGCGAGATCACTATCCGCGCTGCATGTTCATGTTGATGGCTGGCGGTGCAGTCAAAGGTGGTCAAGTGATCGGCGAGAGCGATGACAATGCCTCTGGCCCACGACATGAGGGGATCTCCCCCGATGATGTTGCGGCCAGCTTCTATCACAACCTCGGCATTGACCCCACGATGGAATACGACACCAGCACCGGAAGACCCATCACGCTGGTACGAGACGGCGGGATCATCGACGAACTGTTCTCGTAATCTCAGCTCGACACAGTCACCCAATAGACACAGCCGTCAGTAGCTTAAGGCACTGGCGGCTGCTTTGCTGCACACTGTCGCCATCTAGCGAATCGTCGCCATCTTGCAAATCGCTGATTCAATTTGCTGCAGGCTAGAACCTGACTTGTCAAGAAATCCCTTCCCTGGTGTCACGTCTGAAGCTGCTGCAATCAGCAGAAGGACGGTGACGATATAGAGAAGGGCCATGGTGAAGCCCTCCCTGCCTCACCATGGCCCATCAATGCTGGAACGATGGCACCGATCGTTCCACCCTCCCAATCCATGGTATGAATGTCATCGGCATCAACGGCGAGGCGGCTGAACCAGAAGTGGTCCAGCACAAAACTTTTTTTTAATGTGCTTAGAAAGGCTGTCAGACTTACAGTCTAGTGCCGTTTTCGGCTGTCACAGCCTTCGCAACCGGAATTCTTCCCTTTGAAGCAGTCACACTCACCGTGGATGTGGGCATGATGTGAACCACAATCATAGCGATATCCGTCCCATACGTTTGAGTAACAAGGATTACCCCTGAAGTACTGCAAGAACGTGGAAGTCGGCAGGTTGGGCGAGACTCGGGGCCGACACACGATTCCCGTTTCATATCCGTGGGGCTCACAAGCCGTGCTGTGATTACGATGCCCTACTGACTTGGTCTCAATTGGCTGAACCCAAGCGACCTTGGGTGAGCTAACTTCAGCCGCCTTCGATAGATTGATGTCGGTTAGGGGAACGGCTTTGGGAACGGGTTGCTTCAACACAGCCTTGGGGCCGGATTCTGGTGGCAACTGCAAGCCAGGTCCCGCTGCAACGAGCTCCGAAAAAGGTGGCAACGCCGCAAAACTGCTGACAGGAGGTGTTTGTTTGATCGCAACCTTTTCCATCGCGACCTTTTCCATGGCCGGCGATGCAGCGGGCAGAGGATCTGGTTTCGCAGTCTTTCTTACGGAAGTCGCTACGTCCGGCGTCATTGCGTCCCCGAAACTAAGATCGGCCAGAAGACGTTGGATCTCATCGTTAGCCGTGGCAGTCGAGGCCAGAGTGGCCAAAAGCAAAAGCGTGAGAGCTTGAATACGCATAGAAAGACCGTCCATGTCTGGAGAAACGTAAAATTTCAAGGTTCGCAGAATCGCATGTCGCGTCCGACCTCACCATGGCGTTCAGCCTTAGGTCGTCCCACTGATTCTTGTGATTGCGTAACAAGACTTTCTGCAAAGCAGAACGAATGACTGATGAATTGCCGTAAAGCATCAACTAGCAAACACGAAAAATGAACCAATGAAAGATTGCCGCGCCTGCAAGTGGTTGCAAGGGAAACCCCAAGAAAGAAATACAAACCTAAGAGTGGGTGAACGACTCATCCTTGCAGATCACAAACTCAACCTACGCGGCAGTGCACTCACGCTTTACCTAACCCATACTGCACGTCACCGAAGGTCGCGCATTCGAGGATTCAAATCACCTAGGAAGACATGCTCAATAGTTCATTCCTAATCTCTGCACGTCTTTCGGGGTTGGTAAATTTCGAGCCATCTGGCTCGGACACATAAAACACGTCCGCTACCTGATCGAGGTGTGTATCAATTTTGGCGAAATGGAGCACGACATTCATTTTCGCCAGCGTCGCTGCAATTCGATACAACAGTCCCACCTCGTCATAGGCGAAGAACGAAAGAATTGTGTATCGCTCAACTGTTTCATTATCGAATACGACTTTGCTAGGAAGGACGTTTACACTCTCTCCTTCTCGAGGATTCTGGGAATCCCACTTGCGTCTGTGAGCGGGTAGTGGCTCATCGGGTGAATCCAAGAGATGACAAACGCGTGCGCAAATGGTTTCGTTGCGTGCCTCGGCTGGCTGTCCGTCGGAACCCTCCAGATCTGTCACCCAATAATTATCCCATGCCAAGTCACCCACCATTTCGATCTGAGCACGCAAAATTGTCAAACCACTGGTACTGAGCACACCTGTCGCACGAGCGAATGTTCCAATGGAATGTTCATCCTCGCGTCTGATGACCGTGTAACGATTGGCATTGAATCGCTTGTCATAGCTGCTCGTGCACAAGGCTCCATCCCCGAGATTGCAAACGACAAGTTCTATCTGCTTCGCAAGGTGATCGGAGTCTGCGCGACTAAGCAATGACAACGGCATCCGATCGAGCAGTCTGACACACTGCTCGTAGGATTTCAGTTGTTGCAATTGCTCTCGAACTTCAGAGCGTTTCAATTCTATTTCGGGGTCATCAGGACTACCTGGCAGGCTTCCCGAATCAAAATATCGGCGCGTCCGCTTGTACAGATCTTCGATCAGATTGACTTTCCAGTCAGTTGCCACGCCCGGTCCTACAGCGACAAGGTCGGCATAGGTGTGAACAACCAACAATTCCAAGCGGCGAATGGATCCCACTTCCGCCGCAAACGCCAGCACAATCTGCGGATCACTGAGATCATGCCGAAAGGCCACTACATTGACCGCCAAGTGCTTCAGCACCAACCACTCCAGTGTTTCAGCCGTCACAGGATCAAGGTTCAACCGCTTGGCTGTTTCTTTTGCAATCCTGGCTCCAACGATGGAATGGTCTTCTTCATAGCCCTTTCCAATATCGTGAATCAGCAGTGCCAAATGCAGTAAACGTTTATCGGCAAGTCGGCGGTACCTGCGTCCCATGCCACCCTCAGAATTCTGCAATTCTGTGGCAGCTTCGACAGCTCGGAAACTGTGGGCGTCTACGGTGTACTTATGATAGGCATTGAACTGAAGCAGTCCCCGCATGTGTTTAAATTCAGGGATCAGTTGCTCGATGACTCTTAACTCATGCAAACGCCGAAGAAGCGGGGCGAGGCGTCCCGGACGACTGAGCAGGGAAAGGAACGCATCAATTGTTTTTGCATCAGGTGGTCGTGAGACACGATCCTGCATTGCCTGCCTGATTGCCTGCCAGGTTTGGTGAGTGATTCGCCGGCAATGTTGATTAGCGAGACTCATCAATCGCAAAATATCAGGAAGACTGGCAGCAAATTGCTCGAGGGAATCCTTGGGTACCCAAATATGAGTTGGTCCCATCCGAATGTGCTCAGCGACCTCCTTTGACAACACAGATTCCACGGCGCGATGAATCAATGGTCGGCTTTGCGCGTCATCGACAAAGTAGGCAGCAGCGTACCGGACATTACGTGTGTTATCGAAATAATCCTGCATGAATTGCTCAACGGGCAAAATCCCTTCACTGCCCTCATACCCCCACTCGTCGGCAATCTCCAACTGAGTGCCACGATCAAGCACATCCAGAGTCTTACCTTCACGAAAATGCAACTCATGGCGAAGTCGCAGCATGAATGCGTAGGCTTTCCTCAAATAGCGATAATCTTCTCCAGGCAGAGCTCCCAGTTTGACGAGCCTTTCCAAATCCGTCTCACCATAACGTGCAAAGCCAATCCAGCGGATGAGTTGAATATCGCGCAAGGCTCCACGAGATCGTTTGACATTCGGTCTCAAAAGATAAGCCGTGTCTCCCCATTTGCCTCGTTCTGCACGACGCGCAGCAACCACTTTTTTAACAATCTCTGAACTGCGTCGCATTGCACCATGCCGGAACGCATAAAAGTATTTGCTGTACAACCGCAAACTGCCGGCAAGCAAGCGTGACTCGGAAAGTGAGGAATAAATAACCGGATCCTCCCAGGACATTCGGCAGGCTTCATTTGAAGTGCGAAATGAAAACCCCGGATCAATTCCTGAATCCCCGATATCCTTTTGAAGATTGCCCGCAATCTTGATGGCCAGACTTTCGGCTTTTGGCGTGGTCAGAAGCATCAGATCGGCATCGCTGTAAGGAGCTAAGTCACGTCTCCCAAATCCACCATGAGCGATCAACGAGAGTCCGGTCAAACGCTCATCAGTTGCGTGCTCGCGGATTGCTTCATGCCAAATATCAAGCACAACATCGTCGTAAAGATCAGCGAGCAGTGTCGAAACCTGCATCCCAGGAGTACCCGAGCGATGTTGCTCGAAGGCTTTTCGTCGCCCTTCCTCGAGTGCTGCACGACAGCGTAAGACAATCGGTCTCATCGACATAGGAAGATACTCAGAGCGGGCGCAGAGACAAATGTCTTCGTCCAAACTCGGACATTTCTCGTCGCCCTATGCCGGACAGTTCATGGGACTAAGCATTGCCCGTGGGTGCAAACATACCATCGAGCAATCGCCGCGTTGACGAGTCGCTTTACAAAACTGGCCATCATGCCATGAGCAATGGTGCATCAACAGTAATTGCCGCAACCATTGTTCTCAGGCCACGCAGGCCATTTTGCAATTACAGAGCATCTTCGCCGCGTTCCCCGGTACGAATTCGAATCGAATCCTGTAAGTCGGTAACGAAGATTTTGCCATCACCGATTTGGCCTGTTTGAGCAGTTTGCAGAACGGTGTCGACGACCATTTGCAAATTGTCGTCCGTACAAATGACTTCGATTTTGACTTTGGGAACGAAGTCAATCGCGTATTCGGTACCCCGGTAAATTTCCGTGTGACCTTTCTGACGACCGAAGCCCCGAACTTCGCTCACCGTCATCCCATGAATACCCTGATCCGTGAGGGCATTTTTCACGTCTTCTAATTTGAAGTGACGAACAATGGCTTCGACTTTTTTCACGATTATTTACCTCACAACGGGCAAAGGTTGCTTCTTCTCTCAGCACACATTGTACACCCGACCGGCCATCGAACCAGACGGGCAAAAAACTGGAACAGCCGCCTCTAAACCAAAAATCCACGGAAGACCGCTTGGATGTCGTGGATCGTTTACGGCAATACAGACAGGGACGCCAAAACAGGAGTTCCACAGGCGATTTCAGCTCATTCGCAGTCTAAGAACCACGAGAGACACCACCGGGCTTCACCCATTCTACGTCTTCAACACCCCGCATTTTATTCACAGAACGTGTGAGCACGAAAAGTAAGTCACTGAGACGATTCAAATAAATGATCAACTCCTCGGAAACACTTGTTTCGTGCCTGCGAACCAGCGTGACGACCCGCCGTTCCGCGCGGCGACAGATGGCTCTGGCAAGGTGCAAGTGCGTGGCACCGGCGTCGCCAGCAGGCAAAATAAATTGCTGAAGGGGCTTCAAACCGCCCTCGTGGTCATCAATCCATTGCTCCAATTGACCAATGTGAGCGTTCGAAATGATCCTCATACTGTGATCATCGGGCTCGGGAGTCGCTAATTCAGCCCCAATCGCGAAAAGAGCGTGCTGGATAATTTCCAGTTGTGAATCGACGACCTCCCCCAATTCGGCCGATCTAGCGGTGCCGATCGCCGCATTCAACTCATCAACCGTGCCATAAGCTTCGATTCGATCATCATCTTTGGCCACTCTTGGCCCACCAAAGAGACCAGTGCTGCCAGTATCGCCAGTTCGTGTATAAATCTTCATGGATGACTCATCAGGTAAAACAGAGCTCAGCGTCCCTCGGCTGAAGATCTCGTAAGATAGTCTTTTGTAGGGAACTCCTGATAAACGACAAGGCATGAAAATCTCTTCCGGAAAAAGAGTTACCGCTGCGGGCATTTTATTGATGACGGGATCGCCAGATTCGGTCGAATTTCTGCTCATGCGACACCCCACTCGCTGGGATCTGCCGAAAGGTCACTGCGATGCCGGAGAATCGTTTTTGGAAACTGCGCTCAGGGAAACTGAGGAAGAAACTGGAATTGCTGCCAATACGATCGAGATCGACCCGAGATTTGAATTTGATCTTTTCTACCAAGTTCAATATCCAAAAATGGGTGACCAGCTTTTTGAAAAACAAGTCCGCTACTTCTTAGGTTTTCTGAACCAAAAACCTGAGTTGGTCCTAACGGAACATCCCTCCGCACGCTGGCATCCTTGGCAGCCACCCCATCGAATCCAAGCTGAGACCATTGATCCCCTGCTTGAATCGGTGGCTCGTCATTTTGGCCGGCATCGAGCCCTCCCCCACTCCCGTTGATGCAACCGCCGCAGCAAGACGTGGAAATGCGGCGGATCTGCTTGGCAGCATTGCTGTTTGCGAAGAACAGGTGGAATGGGGCAACCCGGAGAACTGCCGAGCCCTGCAACTCTCGAATAAGACGACTGGTGGCTATCTTTGATTTCTCTCAGGCTTTTGGACTTCTCTCAAGCTGTTAGTCGACTTCGCTCGTACCTCAAGCCCGACGTCCTGCCTTTGCCTGCTGCGGGTTTTGCGGATAGTGACACATGAAAGGGTTATGCACCTTTTGCGGATAGGGTTCGCAAACCTTTCCGGGAAGCTAACACCGGTTCGGCAAACCTGCACGCGGACGTGACCTAATGTTGGGTGTAAGAGATTCGATGTGAGCGGCAACGTGACCATCCACTCGCCCCTCATTTCCTCATTCGCGACCGAAATCGGCAATTCATCATGGGCTTTCTGAAACGCATCCTCCGCAGTGGCGTGGCCGACGACGTTATCAAGGGCAATGCAAACGGCAGTTTTGAGTCACTCTCGGACGATGAACTGCAGACCCACATGGGAATTGACTCCTACGGTGTCTTTGACCTCACTGACGCAATTCGGCCCTCCTACGATCTTCAAATCGTCCCCAAGCAAGGCTACCGCTTCGACGAATACATCGATGAAGCAAGTGGAACCCGAACTCCGGTCATCATGGCCTCAGCCACGCGTCACGCGTTGATGGACATTTTTCTGGACCTGATTGAACCACTTGGAACGACCGTCGATGTCGTTCTCGAAACAAGCCACCACGCTTGCAACGATCAAGAGGACCTCTACCGTGAGCATATTGACGTTCCGGTCTTAAAGAGCATTCTCTGGGATTTTGAGGACCTTTTGCTCAACGATGGGTGTACCGGCATCGCAGTGATCAATCCAGCGAAACGGCAAGAAGTACAATTGGATGAACACAAACTGCTGATCGTCTACGGCGATCCACTTGCCGATTTTGAGCAGACGTTGATCAAGGGTGACGTTTATCCTGACGATGACATTCAGTTTGTCACGGAAGCTGAGCATGTGCACAGCAGCAGCGAAAGAATGTTTCGCCAGTTCAGTATGCTGAAAAATCGTCTTGGAATGGATGGTGAATCAAGCCAAGGTGCCTGGTAATGAATTGATTGGCGATCTTTTGCGTGAATCGAAAAGTCACGCAAAAGAAGCCACTGTCTGGTCGACAATCTGATCAAGTTTTGCGAGCATGACAGCCGATCCATTTTCAACCCGCGGGCAAGGTACTTTTCCCATGATCCTAGTGATCAGCTCCAGTCTCCACCCAGGCAGTCGCAGTCGCATCATGGCTCGTGCCTGTGTTGGCAGACTGCAAGAACTCGAAACTGATGTCACACTATTTGACTTGGCGGAGTCCCCCCTTCCACTATGCGATGGTGCGACTGCCTATGGCGACAGTAACGTCCAGCAACTCAGTGGGCTGGTCGAGAACGCTGATGCGATTCTGCTCGCTTCGCCCGTCTATAATTACGACGTGAACTCAGCCGCAAAGAATGCGGTGGAACTCACGGGCAGGGCATGGACTGGAAAGATCGTCGGCATGATGCTCGCTGCGGGTGGCCAGGGTAGCTACATGTCCGCGATGGGCCTTGCCAATAGTTTGATGCTTGACTTCCGTTGCCTCATCGTTCCACGTTTCATTTACGCGACCGGTGAATCATTCGAGGGGGAAGCACTGGCTGATGAAAGCATCCAAGAGCGTGTGCATCTACTGGTTGAAGATACGCTGCGTCTCGTAAACGGGCTCAAAGAAACTGATCTGAAGCAAGATTCGTGATTTTGTTCACGTTCGGCTAGCGTTTTCCGGTGTTGCCTGATAGAGCTTCTCGGCTTTGATGTAGGCCTCAACAGATCTCGATGTTCTAAAACGAATACTGTGACCATTCCGCAGTCGCTCGCGAATTTCGCTGCTGGAAAGCTCAATTAATGGCATGGCCACCTGAGATTCACGAATTCGTTGTATTTGTGTTTCGCTTGTCAATCCTGACAACACATTGAAATCAATGTCATCGTCAGCACCTCGCTGCAAGACCACCAGCGTGGCCAATTCGAGCAGGCGTTTCGGTTGATGCCACTGTTGCAGGGATGCGAGTGAGTCACTGCCCATGATCAGAAAGAATTCTGCTTTGGGAAATTCTGTTTTCAAACCCTGCAGCGTATCGACTGTGTAACTAACATCGCCCCGATTAAGTTCACGATCGTCAACGAGGTACTCCGCACATCCTGAGACTGCGAGGGCCACCATCTGCCGCCTTTGCTCATTTGAAGCGACCGGGCCATCGGGCTTGAGCGGAGAAATGGCAGCAGGTATCCATCGGATTTCGTCGAGTTTCAAAGCTTCGCGAACTGCCTCAGCGATCCACAAGTGTCCGATATGCGGAGGGTCAAATGATCCTCCGAGTATTCCGATTCGCATGGGATCTGCCATTTTCTGCCCGATATTCTCGTGTTTTGCAGGTTTTGTGACCGAACGTGTCCCGCCCTCGAGTGACGCTCACTTACAGACGCGGCACTTAAACCACCAACATTTGCGGGCCAGGACGCCGAATTAGGGCGAACAAGCAGGAAGCAAAGACTCAACGGGTTGGAACATTCACTATGTTGACGGATAACTTGGCTCTTACCAATCAGCCTTCTCATTTTCTTTCTGATCTCATGACCAGCCCAATTGAACCGCCCGACGCGGAATCGGAGCCTGGAAACGCAGATGAGACAAAAGGAACGCAGGGGAGCAAATCAACGCCACGTTCCAACAAATCCCATCAGACGGAATTGTTTGAAACAGATATTCCACCATGGGAATTGCCAGCAGAGTCCTCGATTGCGACCGCAACCATCGTTTTCAGCGAGGCACCGCACGGGCCGTACGACTATCGTGTTCCGGAGTCCATGCGTGACACATTGAAAATTGGCATGCGAGTTCATGTCCCACTCGGACGACGTCGCAAGCCAATCACTGGCTGGTGCACCAAAATCGATCTTGAAGCGAAAGCACAAAGATCGCTCCGGGACATTGCAGAGATCATCGACGACGAACCTCTCTGTGACGCATCGTTGGTTCGGCTTGTGCTATGGATGAGCCACTATTACCAAGCTCCTGCGGGTCAGGTTTTCGACACACTGATCCCATCCAGTGTTCGCAGCAATGCAGGCACTCGTGAGAAGACCTACTTTCATCCACGCATGGAATCTTTGGATGATGCGACCATCAATAGCCTGCCCAAAAAACAGCAGGCGGTTGTTCGACATCTGATCGCTGCTGCCCGACCTTTGACAGCCTCCCAGTTAATGGCTGAGGCAGCATGCACTCAGGACCCAATACGAAGACTTCAAAAGAAGGGACTTCTGAAATCGGAAACACGCAGGGAAATGACCACTGCGAGTCCAACACGCTGGCAAGTGAGCGATGGAGAAACAGAGCGGTCGTTGACTCTAACCAAGGACCAGTCCCATGCGTTGGAACGAATCACTGCTGCGGTGGATAGTGGAGAAGGTAAAACGCTGGTGTTGCATGGTGTAACTGGCAGCGGGAAGACCGAAGTTTATATTCGAACAATCGAGCACCTTGTGAGGTTTGGCCGTGGGGCCATCGTTCTGGTTCCAGAAATCAGCTTGACTCCCCAGACACGTGGTCGTTTTGAACGCCGCTTTCAATCAGTCGCGGTTTTACACAGTCAGATGACGCCTGCCGAAAGACATTTCCAATGGCAGAGAATACGCAGCGGCGACGTTCAGGTCGTGATTGGACCACGCAGCGCCGTGTTTGCGCCATTACCACGTTTAGGACTCATTATTCTCGATGAAGAACACGACTCATCTTTCAAGCAGGACACACAGCCAAGATACCATGCCCGCAAGGTTGCTCATGCGCGTGCTATGTCTCTCGGCATACCACTAGTGCTTGGTTCAGCAACACCATCACTCGAGTCATGGCAAGCGACACAAACGGGCCATGCTGAAATGATCCCGCTGCCTTCCCGGGTGAATGACCTGCCCATGCCACACGTACAATTGGTCGACCTGCGGGTGAAAGATGATCGGTCCTCAGGAGCAATAAGTCGCCCTCTTTACGCGGCCTTGCAGGAAACACTCAAGGACCATGGACAAACCATCCTGCTTCTCAATCGGCGTGGTTTTGCGACCACGATCCAGTGCCCCGCATGTGGAGACGTAGTCGCCTGCCCCGACTGCGACATGCCGCTCACGCACCACAGGGATGGAGGCAAGGCAATTTGCCACTACTGCGACTTTACCATCCCGACACCGCCCGCATGCCCTGCCTGTCGATTTGATGGAATCCGATATGGTGGATTGGGAACACAACGACTCGAAGCCGAAGTCAAAGCCAAGTTTCCCGAGGCACGCATCGCTCGAATGGACAGTGATACCATGAGGCGTCCCGGAAGCCACCAGAAAGTGCTCACCATGTTTCGACGTGGGGATCTCGACATCCTGCTAGGTACACAGATGATTGCCAAAGGTCTCGATTTCCCCAACGTGTTATTGGTGGGTGTTATCAATTCTGATAGTGCCCTGCACTTCCCTGACTTCCGAGCTGCTGAACGTACTTTTCAATTAGTCACCCAGGTGGCCGGCCGCACAGGACGAGGAGATCGCAGCGGGCGTGTGATCGTTCAAACCTATTCACCCGAACACCCCGCAATTCAGGCTGCATCACGTCACGATTACCACCAATTCGCCAAAGATGAAATGGTGGTCAGACGCCGCTTTAATTACCCGCCTTTGGGAAGTGTCGCAAGAATTATCATCCGGGGATCTGTCGAAGATGTTACCGAAGCAGTCGCCGACTCGTTGCTCACCCAACTGGATGCTGCCCGCAAACAACTTGGCTACGAGGTACGGGTTCTTGGACCGGCACCACCCCCCATTTCAAAACTGAGGGGCAAGTACCGATTTCACATTCTATTGCAGTCCACCAACCCCGCCCACTTGGGTAGCACGATTCGAAAAGCGGTCGAAGGTTTCACGATTGCCGACAAAGATGACGTGCAATATGTCATTGATATCGACCCCATGGACATGCTTTAAAAAAACAGACGCAAATGGCATCTTTAGCACCACTTGCTCGTTCAGAAGTCTCAAGGTTACGAACCAATTCGGTGTGCCCAAAAACATTGCCTGTCGCACGTAGCAGCCGATTCTCAAGATCAAGGCGACAGCCGCAACAATTGCCAATGCTCGCCATCCCGACGATAGCAGATGCGATCGTGCAATCGCCCAGGTCTGCCCTGCCAGAACTCAACTCTGGTCGGTTCCACCTCATAACCTCCCCAGTGATCAGGACACGGGATTTCTTGCTGGTTGTACTCAGATTCGAGTGCCTTGAACTGTTCGTTGAGAGATTGGCTTGAATCGATCACTGAGGACTGTCGGCTCACATGAGCTCCCAACTGACTTTCTCGCGGGCGGGAATGAAAGTAGTCAACTGACTTGCTGCGCAATGATTGCTTGGCATTCCCTTCAATCCTCACCTGACGCTGCAAGTGACCCCACAAGAAACAAAGAGAAACTTGTGGATTCGCGGCGATTTGTTGACCCTTCTCGGACTCATAATTCGTATAGAAACAGAAGTGGCCATCCTCAATCCCCTTTAGCAAGACGATTCTTGACGTCACTTTTCCTTCGGTATCGGCAGTTGCCAAAGTCATTGCATTGACTTCCATCCAGTCTGGCAAATCAGGTTGCTGGGCCTCCTCAAACCAGCGTTGGAACTGAACCATTGGATCAGCATCAACGTCACTTTTTGCAAGGCCAGCCATGGAATAACTCTTACGCATTTCGTGTATGGACATGCTGGTATTTAGCCTTAGGAAGTGAGAATTGAGGAAATTTCGGAAACACGCTCGTAAACAGCGCCACTGTTTGGCGCGCCGCTTGCCCAGTTATAGATGCGCGGTGTTTTTACTGCCAACCTGACAGCATTGATGAACCATGGAGCAACCAATGAGGGAATCGTACCTTGGCCAATTACTGGTCGCATCCAGCACCATTACCGACCCAATGTACGCCAACGGCGTGTGTCTGATCGTTCACGATGACGAGACCCGCGTGATTGGTGTCATGCTTAACCGCCCGATCGAACCGAATCCTGAGGCGTTTGATGCCATTCTGGGTGAGACTCACTCCAAGAACTCAACCGAACAACAACGCCGATTCTCAACGCAAACGGAAAAAACAGAGGAAAGCGGGACCAACTCACCTTTCCAAGATTCGGATCTGCCCGTGTCTTCAAGGTCGCTGCATTTCGGAGGACCTCTATCAGGACCGATTGTCGCACTTCATCAAATCCGTGATTACGCAGAAGCAGAAACAGGCGATGGGATCTACGTTGCCGCCCAAAAGCAACACCTCGTTGACCTGATACGTGATCGGAACGAGCCTTTTCGACTGATTGTCGGTCATCTGGGGTGGAATCCCGAGGAACTCGAAGCCGAAATTGCGAGTGGACATTGGCACGTATTACCCGCCAATGTCGACGATGTCTTTTCGTCAGCCAGCGACATGTGGTCCTGTGTGATTCGCAGAGCGACTAATTCATCGCTTGCGAAGTGGATTGGTCTCCCTGATGCAAACTTCGTCGGAGAGTTAAACTAAAGTGGTGTTGCCCGATTAACTCTTCGAGGGATACTCCATCCCAGCCAGACCACAGTGGTTCGGGTACACCCACTCACTACGAATTCCAGCAAACCAGCAGCAAGAGCCAAACCGTGGATGACCCCGACCAAGAAGATGGGATCAAGAAAAAGTTTCGCATTCAACGGCGACGACTTGGGAAGATCATGTTCATCGAGCAAGAAGGCAAATACGGTTTTATTGAGGCCGAAGACTTCACTGATGACGTATTTTTTCATTCCGTCGACTGGGAAGGAAACGTCGTCCAGAACGGTGTCACACGAAAAATTGCCCCCGAAGTTGAGCTTTGGGTCGAGTTTGAACTCGATGACGATCATCGTGAGACCCACGACCGACTGAGAGCCAAAGTGGTTCGCCCAACAACACGTCCTCCTGGACGCAAACTTTCAGGTCGAGATGCGACATTCCGGATCATCACCCATCATCCGAACGCACGGCGGAAACGCCCAAACTGGCGTAAGTAGACCGAAACCAACCTCCAGGCATGAGAACGTGATACGCTCGGACTGGCCCCGCTGATTATCTTACTTGGGTGCCTTTCCACCGTTCTTCTTAGCTTCGCTAACCTCAGCCTCAAGATTATTAATGAGCCTACCGTTGATGTGTGTAGTCAAAAGCTCACGGGTGATGACGAACATCTGATCAACCTTGGCCCGCTGATTCGCGTTCCCGCTACCAGCAAGAAGGTTGTTGAAATAAGTCTGCCGTTTGCCCATATCGTTGGCGAGTTCTTCATTGCTGGGCTGGTCCCGAAGTGCTTCCATCAGCGCTTGGGCCTTATCCATTTCACCGCGTTTCAATCGCAATTGAATCCTGGCTCTGAACAGTTCACGAACCGCTACCAAGTCAATAATAGCGTTCTGCACACCACGAATATAAGCCTCTGCCTGCAGTCGCGTGTCATCTCCCGACAAATCAGCCACATCGAACTCATGCAAGCCTGGAACGATTGGCAGGCGGGCTAAAACAGCACCACCGTTTTTGACATACAACAATCGGAAAGGAGCTTTGGTCGGCTCAATCCTCAAACGTCCGTCCCAGTCTGTTCGTCCAATGAAGGTCATTTTTTTCGACTTCAATTCCTTTTCATACAACTCATATCCAATCATTGGCGTGCTTGGATCCCGTTGCAAATGCAAGCGAACTGTCGATGCTTCTTGAAATGGACGGACCTTCAAAGCCATCTTGAAGGTTCGCTTGTTTTTCCTTCCCTGCAGACCACCAGCTCGCCCTGAATAGAAGTCCATTTTCACATTGCGGCCCTCGAACCCTGTCACATTCAGGAAGGCCCAATCGAGAGGTCCAATCACGAATGCCCTTCCGTTACGGTCATTCTTTCTTATCATCGGTTCAAGCACGTCGCCAGCTTTCAACTTTGCTGGCGAGTCTTCATCGACAATCAGCCCGCTGGCTCTCAACAAGCCTGTTGCGGTGCGTGTCCCTGCGTTATCAACACGAACAACTGGCGCGAAAGCCCGCGTAATCGTCTTGCCGATGATGGTTGGCAGAGTATGCCGCGTCCCACCCTTGGCTTTTGCAACCGGGCCGAAATGCTGCATCAACGTATCCATCTCGACCACACTGACGTCCGTTAGCGATTCATTGGCCTGCAACCTGACAATGAAAATTTTGTCATATGCGTCTACAGCTTGACTCACCAAATTCGCCAATTTTGGAAGCACTACCTTTGCCTCCGGTTCATCCAACGTGCGTGCTGTTCCACGCGACACCAGCACTGCCTCGGTTTCTTCGTCAGCCCAAAGATCACGGACTGCAACGGCGTCACCGTCAACGACTTTCATTTTGGGACCGACACCGGAAACAGTCTTGTCACCAAGAAGAGCAGCCCGCTGCTTCACTTCCCGTATACGACCTTGGGTTCCATAAACTTTGCCAATGTATTGGGCGACATTCTCAGCGATGCGAATACGTATGGCATCCTTGTGGTCCCGTTTTACAGCCAACACCGGGTCCGCCGCTGTAATCGTGTCGTAGTCCATTCCAGCCATGTTCCGCTGAGCCGCGGTAGCAACTGCCCGGGGCGCCTCGGCAATGGTGACTCGCCAGATAGCTGAGTAATCACGGTCCAATAATTTGCGAAGGGGCTGTTCAAGGGTCGCGACTGAAATGTCTGGACTGTCAGAAACTAACCAGATCAAAACCTTATAAGGTGAATAGTCCCAAGGAAGCTCTTTTTCAGCAGACTCGTTGAGTTTCTTGTAGTTCTCAACAGCGGCCTTGACCGCGTCAGGGTCGACCTCAATCACCTCACCGCCGGTAGCATCACTTGATTCGCCGTCAGTTGCTATCGTCTCGGCATTTTCGTTCGCTTCCTCACTGTCGGCTTCCGAGTCGGGCTCATCACCGGTTTGTTCTTCTGCTGACTCTTCCTTGCCGGCTTGTGCCGAAACGGGCGCAGCATCAGCCTCTTGGCTGGCCACAGCCTCCATCGCTAATCCGACACTATGCCAGCCCACGTTGTGATTGAACGCGGCGATTAAAATAACGATTATGAATAAATTCCAGCGCATCATTGTCCCAGTCGCCAATTTCCCGCGTTCTGATAAAGCGAAACGATGTCGGATCCCATTCCTACCAGTTCCCGCCGATAAGCATACGACTCCACCATTTGCCACAGAGGCAAGACAGGAAGTTCGTGATGGGTAATTGAATGAAGATCCAGTAGTCGATCCCGCACTTCACGCCAATTCTTGGCGTGCTCAAGTTGTCTTAAACCGAGTCCCACAAGTTGGTCTTGGCTGCCGGCAAGGCCCTCAGGCCCAAGCACCCGCCTCGCGTCAATGATCGGCTCCCATACCGCGGCCGAAACGTAAACGATATCGGCTATGTCCTCGTCCGGTTTCGGGAAGGTTCGCCCCACAGGAAGTTGAACCAACTCGACCTCCAGCCCCAGCAGTTTCCACTGAGTACTGATTGCCTCGCATGCAACCCGAGACAGATTGTCAGGGGGGAAAGCCAAACGTATTGGTTTCAAATCGGGCATTTCGAGTTTTTTGCGTGCAGCCATTGCCTTCATCTGATTTGTATTCATTGCCAGAAGAAGCTTTGCCAAAGGTGGCTCATAGGGTCGCGGCTCGATTTTTTCGTTGTAGCCATACCCCAATGGATCATTGAGTTCGATACCGGCGGGGAATGGACCAGAAAGCACGCGACATCCCTCAAACTCGAGACCTTCCAACAGTTCACCTTTCAAAATGTCCTGTCGGTTAATCCCGTAAAGCAGAGCACGCCGAAACGTTCTTTCGGCGATATAAGCATGATCAGAACACGGCACCAACATGTGGACGGTGGGCAACGGGTAATTCGCTACCTTGATCGACTTACTGCGTTTCAGCCTTACAGCATCAGCAGGAAACAGTTGATCGAGCACATCGACTTCGCCCTGAAGCAGAAGGTTGACGGCGTCTGCCGCGGAAGCACATCGCACCTCCACAATTTCACGCGGCTGCGTCTCTGTTTTTGGAGCTCCGGAGAGTACATACCGAACTTCGTCATCACCAACTTCCTGGCGACGATAATCACCAGTCGGTGAAAGGGGCTTATCCCCAAACCAGCTGCCATCCACCGGGATTTGCAGCAAGCTAGTCGGTAGCACATTGGGGCGTCGTAAATTGAAGGAGATCTGTTTCGGGCCTTCCAAACCAATCGAGTCGACAGCAGCAGCCCAAGGCGAAAAATAATCACTCGAGCTGGCCTGAGCTCTTTTGGCCATCACATCGGCTAAGAATGGACCACTTACCTTATCTAGGGGTGGCTGCAATTTCTCAGGCTCCAGCATCAGCTCGAAATGCATACGATCTGGGCTCATTTCAACATCTCCGAAGATGAAGTCATACTCTCCGCCTTCTGGCCCAGGACCCTCCATTTCAAACAGAGTGCGATACAACAAACGCCCTGACCTGCGAGCTCCCCAGTTATCGAGTCGCGTTGGCTCCAGCACTGTAGCAGTCTGTAGCACTCCAACATTGATCAATGGATAGATGCGATCGACCAATTTAACTAGTTCGATTCCACCAGGAATATCCGGCTTCAAGTACACACTTTCGCGTGATAACTTACGAGCAAGACGATAGTCTTTGGCTTCCAACGCTGCCTTGGCTTCATTCTGTTTTGCAGTCGCCATCCGCAGGAACTCTGCATTCCATTTTTTGATTGATTGCAAATTATCATTCGCATAATCTTTCTCGAGGCGAGCCAGCATTTTCTGGGCTAGATCCAAATCGCCAGCATCCATTAACTGTTGCATCAACTGATCTGTCGTTCGGCCAATTGCATCAAGCACCAAAGACCGTTTGTATTCAGGCGCGTACCGTCGTAGTTCTTCAAGCATTGCCAGAGTTGGAGCCAACTCTTTTCGTTTTGCACGCGCGACGGCATCCAACCAAAGAAACTCGCATCGCAATTCTCGCAATCCGGCCCGATTTGGAAAGTCTCGAATCAGCACAGACATGAAGGGGTAAGCCCCTTTGAAGTCACCACGTTGAATTCGCTCTTTCGTCTCGCGTTCGAGACGTATTTCCCAAAAGTCGATGTCCTTGATATCAGTCCATTTGGCGGTGAAGTCTTTTCCTTCAATACCAAGCACATTTAGTTTCAATGAACCACTTCTGTCCGCAGGCATGGTTCTGCCGGGCAACTGCAACAACAGCACCTTCGCCCAACCACCACCTGCTTTTTCGGTCAAGAAAAGAAGATCATGCGGTTCTTCTTGCAACAGCTCCAGTCCGGGGTCACCGGGCTCACCCTGCTCCGCAAAATTGATTAACTGAGCCTGTACTGGCCGAGCGCAGGGCAACACAGTCAGCCCAATGACCAACAGACAAAGCAAACTTGTAATTCGTATGCTCATTGATGTATTCCAACGGAACAATGGGAAAGTTGTGGACTCAATTAGTTGGCAGGGACAGGGGTCCGGTAAATGACACCCTCCGTGCCGGGCACCACTAGCACGCCATCATCGACCAGTGGTGTAGCAGAAACCGGCTGGCCCAAATCGGTTGTCCCAGTCACAGTTCCAGTTTCAGGATCAAACACAATGATCCAGCCAGCCTTCCCTGCCAGCACAATCCTGCCATCGCTCATGATCGGCTTACCGACCGGCAAACCAGCCGGAGTTGGAATCTGGTACAGCGGTTTCCCTTCTGCATCAATGACTCGCAACTGTGAATCATCAGTCTGATAGAGACCATAGTCACCAACTGCGACCGGTCCCCAAACCACTCGGCCGTCGAGCAAGGTTTTGAATTTTGGCTTCAAACTAACAATGTCAAAACCAACGATAAAATCAGCCGCTGGACCCGCCGTAGCACCCACAACCGTATTGCCCACCCCCGCGATTTGATCAAGCAGATCAAACTCAAGGTCCGTGGATGCGAGTTCTCGAATCTGATCACCTACACGTAAGCGGTATATCTTCCTACGGCTGTCAGCAAGAACAACTTGGTCAGGATCACTGGGCAATGTGATCGAATTGGTCCAGTTGACTTTTTTGTTTGGGTCACTTGCAGGTTGGAACGGTGTCCCGATGGTCTTTCCTGTGCGCCAATCCATGAGCACAGCCCTGCCATTATTCAAGGGCAAGAACAAGCCACCTCCTGCCACAACTCCGCCATCTGTTGGTTTTCCGGCTGAGAAACTCATGGTTAATTGCCGAAGCTTACCAAGCTCTCTTTGCGGCTCATAAACGATGATTGACTGGCCATCAACTTGGTTCAACATCAGGCTTCGACTGTCATCGATGGCGATTGGTTCTTCGAACCTAATCGCTACTGACTTCTCACCCGGGTTCTCGATGGGACCATCGGTCGAACCAGCCTTTTCAGCCTCTGAGTCAATTTCGAATAAGGCAGCCTGAGTCGTGACACTTTGCAGTGCATCGCTGCCAGGTGGCATGCTGAGCAAAGCGACAGGTACTCCAACGTCAGTTCGCCAAATTTCGTCCCCCGTTTTGGGGTCAGCGGCGGTGACTCGAATGGCCGAGGTGCCCCGCAGAACCCTTGCATACACCAACGCATCATCTGCCGAGTAGGGCTTTCCAATGAATGTATCAAACTCGTGCTTGATCCAATCACGAATCACTCGACCTGTATTGATCTGCAGTTCATAGCGACCGATTCGCGTACCAGTGATCCACATTTGACTTCGCCCGACAGCCATTTGTGTGGGTGTGGGTTGCTCGTAAAACGGTGGTAATTTCGCAGCCTCTGTCACCTGCTTAGTTTCGGCCGTCGGTTCAATATCGTAAACAACTACCTCACCCAGATCGGTCAGCACGATCAATCTACGGCCTTGGATGATTGGCGGAACACGAACGTTTCCAGTAAGCCGGAAAGATTGGGTTTCCTGAACCTGCCCACCAGTTTCGTCAACACGAAGCACCCTTAGGTTTGCATAGTCACTGCCAGAATTAACAATCACAAAAACATGGCCCAGCAGGGGGACAGGTGGAACACTGACAGTTCCCGGTTCATGACCTACGTAGAAACTTTCGATACAGGATCCGTCACGCGTGTTGAGCAGATAGAGATTACTGTGATCCCCGATGACATAAGCTTTTTTAGCTCGATCATCGACACCGGGTGCAACATCGAGATCCTGAGGAACTTGGGACACCCATTTTGCGTCACCAGTTTCGACGTCCAGACAGATCACTCTGCCAGAATTCGTGGACACATAGATTTCATCACCGTTGCTGATCGGCTGCCCAAACGGCTCCCCTACTTTTGTACGCCACAACACACGCCCATCATCCTCACTGCAACGCAAAACTTCTAATGTCGAGGACTCACTTAGCAGCACGCCGTCCTCAAGTCGCAAGGGCGGCAATTCCTTCGAATACCCAACAAATTTTCTCCACCTCAGTTTTCCATTCTCACCGTCGAAAGCCAGGATTGAGCCCCCTGCTCGGAAGTAAAGAGTGACTCCACGCAACTCGGGCGCGACTTTCCCTGCCAAGGTGGTCAACAATACAGAATCGGCACCACCGTCCTCTATCACCGCCTCGCCAACCTCAGGCACATCTGCTGAGGGTTCAACCAAACTCTGCTGAATGTCGCTGGCTTCCAAAATCAATTTGACGAGCCGTTCATTTTCCCTCAGGTCTGGGAAATTCCGCAGCAGTGCGGTGCGGGTATCGTACGCATCCTTCGTATTCTTCCCCGCGAGTGAAGCCATCATCGATTCCTCCGCTTTATCGAGACTGATATTTCGATTGATATCACGTTCGACGCGGGCTCGATCCTCCTCCAACGACAATAACTTACCTTCCAGATTCGTACGATCAGAAGCGGACATGTAAGCAGCGTTGTTCATCATTTCCCGCTGCTCATCAAGTATTGCGAGCAATTCCTGCTTTCGGGCAGTCTCTTTCGCGCGGCCCGCCGCCGAGGCAAGATTTTGAGCAATCTTCACCATCAGAAGAGCTAAGTTCGATCGCTCTTCATTCATCCCCTCCTCTTCGGCAATGGCCGGCAACTTCTCTTTCGCGAGGTTCACTGCCTGTTCAGGTTCCTGCTTGAACTCTGCGGCTTTGTAAAGCTCGGTCATTGTGATCCGCGTGCGTGCCAACGATGAGTACTGATGGTCATCGCCAAACATTTCCAGGAAGGCGACATAGTCGCCCTGTGCATTTTGATAAGTGCCACCGTCGTAAGCTGTGTTCGCTCTCTCAATGAAGGCATCAGCATCTTCTCGATTCAGGATCGCCAAACCTGCTCCCAAAATCAATAAGAACAGAATGATGATCGCGACGTAGCCGTAGATTTTGAACGAGTCCCAAACCGTCTTCGGTTCCTCGGGCCGTTTTCGCGAAGGCGTTGGCCTTTCACGAGGTGTTTCCTCGGCCATCCCACCGCTGATTGCCTCGACACCAACCGCAGCCACTTCGACAGGAACCGCCTCGACAGGCACCGCCTCCGCTTCGAACACGGGGGTCGCCACGGGCTCAACTGGTGTGGCATCCTCCACCACGACTGCAACTTCATCTACACCGACAGTCAGATCTGAATCTGCAGCCGTGTTCGCAGCCGGTTCCTCATATTCGCCACTACGCAGCTCACCAATCAATTTGGTCGCCTGAAAATGCGTCAACTGGCCATTGTCAACAAGCAGTTTGGCCACTGCCTCAGGCGTGATTCGCGTACCGCTTTGCTCCAACTGTTCGCGAAGGGCTTCGATGATCTCCTGGTCAAGCAATCCCAGTCGCTCTATGCGGTCGATCAATTCGTTTGCAAGCATGTGTTTGTCGGTTTCTACAGTGAAAAATTATCAGTCAATGGTTTCTGCTTTGGCACCACCGGGGTTCCATCCGGGCTGATGCTGTTGATCAAGGCAAAATGGGGTTCAGTGAGTCATCAAGTTATGTTGTTTGTTCATCAATAAAACTCCTCAACTTGCACGACTTCCAATTCGACAAAGCCGGCAATCGTTCCTGCATCCATGGCATCAACCAACGAATGCAGCTTTGCCATTTCATGGACCTTTACGTTAAGCCGCATCGAGTCTTTGCTCGCAGAGAGTGCTTCTTTGAAAGCCCTAATCAACCCCTGCTTTCCGACCGTTTCGCGTTCCCAGTCCTGCGCGATCACAAGAAAGCCGCCGAATTCGTCAACCTCAACCTCAATCGTTTCCAGCTCATCATCTTCCTCGTCAGTGACCTGTGTACTCGGAGCGTCGGTCTGCTGACGTGGCATTTCAATTGATTTCTGCAAACTGAAAGCGGCGGTCACCATGAAGAAAATCAAGAGCAAGAACGTGACATCAACCATGGGAGTCATGTCCATCTCTTCTTCGGGACGTTTCTTCCGAATCAAGACCTCATCAATTTCATCTTCGTCTTCTTCAGCATCTGCAGCACTCGCTGCCACCGAAACCGCAGTTGCGGATTCCCGCGAGGCCGCACCGCGTGTCTTATCTTTTTTATCTACGGACTCAACGGCGATAGGTTCGGCAGCAACAACTTCCGCGTTTTGTTCGCCTGCATCATTGTCACCAACCAGACTGGGCTCAACTCCCGTTCCCATCGACTTCTCTGGCACAGGCACGACCACGTCACAGCTAGGGCAACGCACACTACGTCCTGCCAACCGATCATTGACGTGGTGGCTAGCCCCACACTCCGAGCAACTGACTTCGATCGACATAAAGATAAACCCAAATTTCTATTACGCATCCAACGTTTCATTACACAAACGTTCCTCGCTTCAAAAAGAAAGTAAAGGAACGATTTCACGCTGCTCAATCAGACTCCGATGCGAAGTCGCCGCAGCGTCACAACTGCCCTTATGGTCGGGCGTGGATCGCGTGACCGACCCTCATTTTCCTGTCATTGCTCTTTCACGGCAATGTAAGTCGAATCCAGATCCTCGAAAGCATCTCCGATAATTTTCTGAACACGTGTTACCTTCCCAACCTTCACATTCGCATCACCGAACAACATCACATGCTGTTTGCTAGCCCCCAACGACTTTTCGAGTTCCTCTGTGATGTATTCGATGATTTCGGTTTCCTGAATATCCTCATCGGTACTGAAGTTGGAACCATCCATTCGCGACAGGATGACCTCGTCGCCCCCACTCGGGTTGATAAAGATGACGGCAGAATTCTTGGCCGCGATCGCAAGACCATTATCTGCCTCGGGAATCGTACCGATCTTTGTTGGATCCATCGTTGAGCAAACAATGAAGAAAATCAACAACAGAAACGTGATGTCGATCATGGGCGTGATGTCCATCTCGTCATCGTCGCGTTTCTTGCGAGGCAACGCAAAGTCATCCTCGTCGTCTTCTATCAGATTTGGGTTATCACTCATCTTTCAGTCAAATTGGTATCAGAAGTTTCGCGTTTGATGATTCCCGTTCTTTACCTCGCTCGGTAGAAGAATGGGTTCCGTTTCACCGATTCAAGTTTCACTCCACACGGGACTGGGACGTCATAGGCTCAACCGTTGACGCTGCAGTGCCACCGCGTGAAGACGAATACTTTGCCAATGATTCCCGGTAAACGGTCATGAAGCGGACCAAGCCTGCGCCGACTAAGTCTTCCATTTTTGCAATTCGAATATTGACGTTCGCAACCAGAATCATGAGTGGAATGGCAATTGCCAATCCACAAGCGGTCGTACGCAGAGCGATGTTAATGTCCGATGCCAAAGCAGACGGCTCAACAGACTCGGATGTCGCAAGTGTTTCGAATGCTCCCATCATTCCAAAGACAGTTCCGAACAGTCCAATCATTGGAGCACTCTTGATCACAGTACTAACCCAACTGAGCCGGTACTCGACATCACTCATCACGTCGCGTTGGAAGCGATCCATCACGAAAGTACGGGCCTTCTTGTATCCCATCTCACGATGCTCGACGGCCATACCGACAATCTGCGCAACCGCGCGTTTGTCACCTTCGCAATATTCGGTGACGCCCTCAAAATCTCCACCGGCAAGCATCTGTTCAACATCGTCCATGAAGAAGTCTTGCTGTTCCTCAGACTTGAAACGCTTCTGATTCACCCGTGACCAGACAATGACAATGCAATACAACCCCCAAAGAGCGACCCCAGCAAGGGCACCGTAGGTAGCATTGGAAATAATTTCGAAAAGGGACATTTCAGCAAGTAGCATCGGCGGTCAGTTCCTTAACTTCGTAGCCAGAAATATTAAGTTCGTTGTGATGAGCGTTCAGACCATTCACTGCGGTCTGATTGCATTTTGAAAAGCAACAGGCGTCATCAACGCCCATCGGGATCAGAGGCAACCCAATACGGGATTCGAGTTTGTGGATGACCATAATCGAGGTGATCCAGCTACCCGTTTCTCGCGGTTGGCTCCTAACAGCATATTCGAGTTGAGTTTTTCCTACTTGGTTCGACGGGGCCTGAACTGCAATTTTGGACAAATCTCGCAGTTTCGGGGGGGACTCGTAGGGGTGAATCGTCGATTCTCCACTATCGGCAGTCGATCGTTCGCTCTTCTCCGTTCTCAGTTCCTGTGACTTGCGTCTTCTCAGATCACCTCAGACCACTGGTTGAGTTGGTCATTGGAAAACTCCTTCGCAGCCCATGATCGGTGACATTTCTCGAGCGACCGCACAGCATTCGCCCGCCTCCCGCAAGGGCGAGCGTACGACGGGCCCGCGACCATCCTACTTTTTTGGTTTTCGATAACGTTGACTCGTGACCTCAAATTTGTAGCCGCGTCCATCTGCTTTACTCTCGAAGACTGTTTTCGCGATTTGAGTCACTGAGTTGTATCCTTTTGACTCCCAGTAAGCCTTTTCGATTTGGGCCAACTCATTTTCCAACTGCGTTGGAATGAATTTGAGCATTTGACGATTCGGCAGCGGTATGCCAGCCTTACCCAGCAACTGCCTGTCGAACTGCATCAGGGGACTTGGACTATTCCACATGAAATACAGTCTTTTCTCATCCTCAGTCTTCACGACCCGATATTTCTTTGGGCTACCCGAAAGATTACTTGCAACATCGACTCCTTGGATCGATCCACCAATCGCTCCGAGCTCAATTTTGTAAAAATCCAGTTGCTTTGCGTATAAGCCGATATCGCGAGCAGTGAAGTTGAGCTGCCATCGCTCGAATCGCGGAATAATATCTTCTCCTTCCCCTGGAGGGCCGGGTGGACGACTATCTCCCGCCCCTGTCCCGGCCGTCGTTGCAGTTGCCGTGGTGTCAGTGGTGACGAGGGTAGCCGCGACTGAGCTCACAGCATCCGTCACAGCCTCAATCGTGTCCTGCAGCGTCGGCTCCATCAACTCTTCAACTTCCTCTGCACCGGGCGGCTCAAAATCTCGCTCGAAGCCTTCGGGATTCTCACCCCGTCCGGCTGGGTTCTCAATGATGGGCTCGATTGCCCGAGGCGGGAACGCCCAGCGGGTCGTCAAGAAGATAATGACGACCATCAGGGTCAACGTACCGATGAACAGGATGAGAGCCATCAGAAACGATGTGACTAAATCAAAACGGCTGGTCCGTAATTTCTCACGCTCAGCCGCTCGTTGGTGAACCCGCGTCTCAGCCTGTGTTTGGTCTGATGCGTTTCGGGCTGGCCCATCGGTCGCTGGCCCGTCGGTCGTTTTTTGGCCCATAGCTGATGCCATTTCGAAAACCTATCTATCTGTTCTTAAGTCGATTCTGCTGTAAATAATTCGTTCCTGTGCACGGCCTACAAATCGTAGTCCAAGAACACATATTTGGGATTCATGGTTCGATACCAATCCCGCCACTTTCCCTGAACCTGATCGACCTCGGCCGGAGTTGGATCGTTCGACAAATCAAATCCATCAAAGCGACGACTGATAAATCGAAGGCCATCCCTCGCGTAACGGCGTACCGAACTATCAGGATCACTGAGAGCATAAATGAGTGACGGCACGACACGAAGCTCGTCACTTTTTCCGAGCAAGCGTGCTGCTACCCGGCGGGCCTGCCAAGACTGGCTGCCTCTCACCAATCTCTCCAAACGATCCATCTGAGAAGCCCTCACTGCTGGGTCGGTATCCAACTCAAGGTCATCAGGAATCGATTTACCTTCCGTATCTCCAGCACCATCTTTCTCAAGGATGTCGAGCATGTCAGTGACTTGAGCAGCCACCGGACGGCCTTTGATCTGAGTACCGTCAACGCGAATGTCAGTGGTATCTTTGGGCAAGCCGTAACCACCTTGAAGAGTTCCCGCACTCATCGTAAAGATCGTTTTCTGTGTACTACGGATGAGGAACAGCAGAGCAAACGCCGTACTTACAGGAGGGCGGGTTTGTGAACGATCCGTCCATCCCCCGTCGGCTCCCTGTGTCTGCTTCAATTCATCAACGACTCGGTTGTACCACGAAGGACTGAGATCTTTAGATGAGCCGTTGGCAATTTCCACGAAGCTCTCAAATCTTTCCAGCGTGTAAATTCGGTAATAGTACCAGTCGATCCCCGACTTTTTATATGGATTTTTCTGACGCCAACCTCGCATGAAGCCAATGGAGCGTTTGATCGGTGTCTCGCTCATGGAACCCCGCTTACGGCGTTTGACGTTCTTATCCTCTTTGTAAATCTTGATTGCCTTGGGTAACCCGGGGATTCCCGTATCCGCATCAGCATCCGTGTTACCCCACAACCTCAGCGCATCACCACCGATCAACAAGCTACTTCCCCCAGCCAAGGCCATGGAGTCCGTCATTTCGCGTTTGCTCTGCGCCATATTACCCTTGCCTGCTCCCGGGTCCATCGCATGATAAGGCCAACCACCACCCGGATCCTGCACTCGCAACAACCACTGCAAACTTTCCGTCACGCGGTTGTAATCCAGTGGAATGCCGTTCCGGTCGAGCGTCCAAATAGCCAGCATTCCATACTGACTCATCGAGATATCGCCACTTTTCTTGGGATCATCATCTGGGTAACAGAAGGCGCCGTTACCGCTCTGATATTGCACAAGGTACTGCTGCAGAGTTTGCAACTCGCTGCGGTAGGCGTCCGCATCAACTTCCGCGAAGAGCAGGACACAGATCGCGATCACATATGTTCGCTTCTGGGGTGTTTTCCCCCCACCTTTCGTCAAAGCGCTCACGACTGCCTTGGCATTTCTCAACGCTCTTTTGACAGCCGCGCTGTCTGGATCATGCCGACATTTGTGGTGAGCATATCCAATCAGAATAGCCTCTCCCGAGATCGCGGAGAAAGGATCACCACCCCCAAAATCTTTGTCGGTCAATTTTTCCAGATACGACACTCCCTGATTGACCATTTTCGTCACCACTGGGTCCGTCGGCGTGTAGCCCAACGCAGGTCTACCAGCAACAACGACCAGCAACAGCGGCATCAACGTTGTAAACTGCCGAAACCGCAGTGAGGGATTACTTTCACGAATGCTCATGGACAAGCCTGTTCAAACTTTGAAAACAGAAGAATATTTTTTTCACGGGGATCGAAACCCGTAAATGGAGAAGATGAGAACCGATTGACGACCTTACGCATCATACCCTACGATCGCTCTTCGTCGAATTGATCGACGAAGGTGCTTCCGATTTGTTTTTGTCATGATTAAAGTGGCAACATCAAAGTACCTAGGTCAGGTAGCTCAGTTGGTAGAGCACGGCCCTGAAAAGGCCGGTGTCGGCGGT